>Ga0315277_10000119_pt1 | contig 129373 bp, 104 predicted proteins | sample YL17G05_15_MG_FD_203695 | JGI IMG/M metagenome (GOLD analysis project Ga0315277, IMG submission 203695) | Sediment microbial communities from Yellowstone Lake, YNP, Wyoming, USA - YL17G05_15 | ecosystem: Environmental > Aquatic > Freshwater > Lake > Sediment | place: USA: Wyoming | collected...
ATAAAAAAATCCCCCAAACCAGAAAAAGATAACATTCAGGTGCGAATTATGGTCTTTGATCTGGAAACCAAACGCTCGGTTAACGAAGTGGGTGGCTGGGGAAACAAAGATAAGATGGGAATGGCCATGGCTATGGTCTGGGACAGCCGGGATCAGAAATTTTACCCTTTTAAAGAAGCCGAAGTGGAAAAGCTGATGCAGAAATTGAAACAAGCTGACCTGGTTGTAGGATTCGAATTGAAAAATTTTGATTATAAGGTGCTCAGCGCGTACCCGGCTTTTGATTCTTGGTTGCCCACTTTTGATATTTACGAGGACTTGACAAAACGAGACGGAATCGGAATCGGCCTCAATGATTTGGCACAGCCCACCTTGAACCAGAAAAAAAGCGCAGACGCAAAAGAGAGTTTAGGCTGGGTCAAAGAAGGCAAACTTGATAAAGTTGAAGAATATTGCCGGAAGGATGTGGAACTCACGCGCGATCTTTTCAACTTTGGCCTGGAAAATCGTTATTTTATTTATATAAATAATCAAGGGGAACCGATGCCAGTAATTTTAGATTGGGAATTGGAGAAAATTATTGAAAATTCCAAACCTCAAAATAAATAAATAAGAACGCGAGGGGTCATCTATGAAAGCCCAGGTCAAGAGAAATGCTTCCCCTAAAGCCAAATTTCTTTGACTTGGAGGACGCCCCGACTGTTATCGCAAGGCTCGGGGTAAGAATTGGGGTCAGGGCTTTAGGGCCTGTTGCCCAAATGTATTTTTGTGGTGCGGGCATCCTGCCTGCACAAAAATCAGCCATTAAATCAGCAGGCTGGAAGCCTGCACCACAATCTCCAAACTCCAGATTTTGCGACTTTTTGATTTGGGCAACACGCCCTTTAGTTTAAAGTTAATGCATAAATGTAATTTTATCGCAAGTCATTATTGCTGCTATGCTTATGTTCTAAGTAGAGACCTGACCCCGAATAAGGGTCAGAGCTTAACATTTAACATTTGGCCGTGAAATTGGGGTCAGGGCTTGACATTTTACATATGGTTCCATTTGTTATCCAATCCTTGGTCATCAAAAAGGCGAGATTGTGGCGGAATCAATTGTATCGCACCTAAAGGTGCTCGCACATTCAAGAAAGAGTCACATTTTAGCGCTCGCATCCCGCCTCAGTCTGCTCTGCAAACTTCCGCGGGACTCGCTTCGCTCGCAAAAAAATTTAATTCTCTGCGCACTCATCGGTTGAATAATTTATGGTTCTGCCTCAAGTTTGCCTGCCCAAATTTGTCACCAGGCCGATGGCCTTGACCGATTCTTTTAATGAGAAAAAAAGTTGTCCAGTATAGCTTAACGATTTTTGTCAGGTCTAAGTCCTTGAATCAAAAAGCTATTGCGCAATTGGGGTCAGATCGTCACATTAAACTTAATTCAGATCTTGATAATGATTGACTGATAAAATCGCAGACCAAATTGTCTGCGGCCCGGATCGCGGCTGAAGCCGCTCGCACATTCAAAGCGTGAAGGATGAATTCTGAATATGAGTTATGGATTCTGGAAAAAACGCTGAAAGCAGAATGGGGATTCTTACCTTTTTATCGTCTTTTCTGAGCCGAAATTGGAAAAATCGTTAAGCTATCTTAAACAAATCGCGAATTTTTCTAAGTCCTTGAAATTCCAGCACAAAAAATTTTTTGTTTAACATTACTTAAAAAAAACTTCCAGACCGATTTTTTCGGATTTCTATTGAAAATCATAGGGTTGATTGAGCTAATTATAGGTTTTTTTTGGGAACAATTTTCGTACTTATAGGGGGAGCTCGCGTTTTGCCGGGCAAAACGCGAAGGTTGATAGGTTTATAGGTTGATAAGTTGATAGGGAATTGCGGAGGCGGTATTTTCTTCCTTATCAACCTATCCACTTATCAACTCCATAAAAACGCATCATCGTTCAATCCCCGCAAGAGCGGGGAAAGACCCATCCGACTGGATGATCGCGGCGGCGACTCATGTGCTCATCGTCATCATGCGCGGCAGAGCCAAGGTAACGGCGGTAAAAGGGTAAATGGTAAAAGGAATGCGAAATCGTATTCCCCAACTACCAGGCACAAACTACCAGACCCTGTTCCTGGAACCCGGTAGCCAGGTCGTGGAACCCGGAACACGGAGCCCGGAACCGCTTAAAAGCCTCAAGGACCATTAGATTCAGCTTTGAATAACTTCTACGCATCAATGATGCCGGAGTTCAGCAAAGCCCTTCGTGCCTACTCCGCCGTAGTAGCTTACGGCTACGAAGGCTGGAAGCTCCGCAGGAGCGAAGGAGGGTTCGGATGAGGGACAACAACCATGGCACAGCTTGCAATAAGTCGCGGGCGGGAGCCTGTGCCCCAAGCCGAGACCATGTGATCTGCGAGTGGTTCTTTCAAGATGCGTCCCACGGGACTCTGCTGGTAAAAAGGAATCGCGACTAAAGTCGCTCGCACGAATCGGTTTTCAGCAATTTTATCAGTTATCAGGGCGTGGGTAAATTTCAGCGCGAGCCAAGGGGAAGATTTGCGGATGGGAGGGGGAAGGGGCAAGAAGAAAAGGTTGAAAGGTTGAAAGGGTGAAAGGGTGAAAGTGGGGAAAACCCCGGAAACCTCAGAAACCCTAGAAACCTAAGAAACCGAGAAACCTTGATTTCCACGGCTTGAATATTCCTCCCGTGCCATTCAGCGTCAACAATGTCTCTGATTGACCGCCCTGGCGCCTGGGCAAAAAAATATTTGCCCTTGAAACAACGAAAGCAGATTTGACGGGAGAGGTGTATTTATAGGAATGGCGACTAAAGTCGCCTGCACAGAAAGGTATCGCGCCTGAAGGCGCTCGCACATTCAAGATAAGAATCGCGGCCAAAGCCGCTCGCGCATTATATTTGTGTGCAGATAAGAGTGCATGGCGCCCGGTGTCGCGTCAAGGATCAATGAGGCTTGTTGCCAGGCCGGAGCAGGGGTGATATTTTAAAAGAGATGCTTGGAGGATTAAGGAATCGGATTTTGGGGAGGATTTTGAGGAAGGAAGAAGAGTTGGATTTGCGGGATCCGAATATTACGGAGCGGATATTTCGGCTGGAACTGGGAAGCAGTTACCGGAAATACTGGGACAATCTGGCCCGGACCAAACAGTTGGCGTATTTTGCGGTGGCGGGTCTTCCGTTCGGGGAGAATCCGACGGAGCAGAATCTGGAGGAGCACGGAAGGCAGACGGCAGAGATCATCATCAGGAAGCTCGGGATCGGGAAGGCGGATGAGGTTCTGGAAGTGGGCGTGGGAGTGGGAAGGCTGGCCGGGCAGATGGCTCAATCCTGCAAGGGCTTCACCGGAATGGACATTTCCAAACAGATGATCAAATTGGCGAGGAAGCGGCTATCCGGAATTCCGAATGTTCGGCTGGTTCATCATCCGAAAAGCGACCTGAGTTTGTTCCCGGACCAGAGCTTTGACCGGATTTATTTCCAGATCGTGCTGATTCATCTGGACCGGGAGGATGCGTTTCATTATTTGCGGGAGAGCCGGCGGGTTCTGAAGCCGGGCGGAAGAGCCTGGTTTCAGTTTTATAATCTGCTGCATCCGGAGGGGTTCAAGGAATTCCGGTATGCGGTGGAGCTCTCGGTGAAATTGGGCGGGAAGCTGCGCGGGAGGGTGCAACTTTACACTTCGGATGAGGTCAGAAAGTTCGTGAATGAGGCCGGCTTCAGGATCGTTGAGGATCAAAGTTATCTGGAAAAGCTGGAGCAGAAATACGAGTTCACTCCGCCGGATAAGCATTGGTATTATTATTTAATTGCGGTGGGAGAGAAGCTCGGAACGGGGAAAGAGGAATGAGGAAGGAGGAAAGGAACTTGCAGACAGGAGTGTCTGATCCCGAATCGGGACTAAAGTCCCTCGCACAGTTTGGTATTTTCCTATCAACTTATCATCTTATCAAATTATCAACGACCTGATAATGAAAGTATCCATTGTCATCCCCACCCTGAACGCCGGCCCGTTATTTAAAGAAGTCCTGGAGGCGGTCAAGGCGCAGGAGTTTGCGGGAGAATTTGAGCTGGTGATTGTGGATTCAATGAGCGAGGACGGGACTGCGGAACTGGGGAAGAAATATGCCCAGGTATTTTTCCAGGTTCGGAGCGAGGATTTCAATCACGGCGAAACCAGGAATCTGGCGATCTCCAGAAGCTCGGGCGATTTGATCGCGCTTCTGGTTCAGGATGCCATGCCGGCTGATCGCCAATGGCTGAAAAAATTGGCGGGCAACTTTCAAGACCCGAAGGTTGCGGGCGCTTACAGTCGCCAGATTGCCCGTCCGGACTGCAATCCCCTGATCCGGCTCAGGCTCCAAGGCTGGGGAGCGGCGCAGGCGCAAAGGCGCATTCAAGAGATGGAAAGTTCAAAAGTTGAAAGGTTTCAAGGTTTAAAAGTTGAGGCGGATCATCAGGTGAGAGCGTTAAAGCCGGAGCAGATTCGGGAGGTGATTGAGACTTTCAGCTTTGATAATGTGAGCTCAATGGTGCGGCGGTCGGCGTGGGAAGAAGTGAAATTTCCCGGGCGGAGATTTGCCGAGGACATCGGCTGGTGCCAAGAGGTTTTGAGCCGGGGATACAAGGTGGTTTATGAGCCGGAATCCGCGGTGATTCATTCTCATAACAAATCTCTCTGGTATGAGTTCAAGCGGGTGTATCTTGACCATCAGAACTGGTGGCAGGTCGGGAAGTTCCGGATTTTCAACCGGAGGCGGGAAGTGATGGGCGCGAGCCTTGGGGGAAGCGTGAGAGCGATTCGGGGTTTGTGGAGAGAGGGCTTGCGCGATTGCGAGGAAAGGGGAAAGAGGAAAGAGGAAGGGCGACCCGGAGGTTCGCCGGTACGGGCGACGCGGCGCGTCGGTCCCAAGTCGGTCGCAGCTATGGTATTTTCCCTGATCGGCTGGAGCTGTTATGCGCCCTTTTTCGTTTTCAGCCAGAACCTGGCGCAATATCTTGGGGGCTGGGCGGATCGTTGGAAAGAAAAATACCCGTGGTATGCTAAAATAGATCGGTGGATCAGCAAGGGGGTATGAACCATTAAGATCGTTTATGTGGCGCAAGGCTTTCCGCCCGAACAGGTCGGGGGAGTGGAGGTTTACCTGAAGAACCTGGCGCGCAAAATGGCGGAGAGCGAGAAGGTGTTCGTGTTCACCCGGGCCAGGCTCGGGAACAAGAAGCATCTGGAGATGGAAGTTGATGTTGATGAGGGCATAGAAGTGACCAAGCTGCGGGTTAATCCCCGGGCGCTCCTGGATTTCCGGTCCACTTATCAGCGCGATCAGGTGGACATCATTTTCCGGAATTATCTTCTGGAAAAAAAACCGGACATAGTTCATATTCATCACCTGGGCGGCTTGAGCCTGGGAATGATCCGGTTCGCGGACGAGCTGGGAATTCCGGTGATTCTTACTTCCCACGATCATCATCCGTTCTGCCCGCGCGGACAGCGGATCCGCAACGATAAAAGAATCTGCCAGAAGATGGTGCTGGACGAATGCCTGGAATGCCTGAAACCGCAGACCGTGGGACTGAACCTTCCGGCCAAGCTCGCGATGTATGTTCTGTCCAAAGACAAGGGATTGCAACAACTGCGGGAAATGCACGCCGAGATTGAACGGCAATTCGCCAGAGTCTTCCGGATCATTGCTCCGAGCAAGTTCCACCGCTTCCGAATCATTGAAGCCGGCGCTCCGGAAGACAAAACCATTGTGCTCCCTTACGGCCTGGACCTGAGCCTGGTGGAGAATGTACCGGCCCGTCCCAAAGGAGAGCCGGTCCGGAGATTCGGATACCTGGGCACCCTGATCCCGTCCAAAGGCGTGGAGGATTTGATCCTGGCCTTCAAAAAAATGAAGACCAAGGGATGCGAGCTTCATATCTTCGGCGAGGCGGTTCCCTATCACGGGCTTTCCGACTATGACCGAAGGCTCAAGGAAATGGCCGCGGGTTTCCCGGTTCATTTCCACGGGGCGTATCAGCCGAACGAATTGCCCCAGGCGCTCGCGCAGATAGATTGTATGGTGCTTCCGAGCAGATGGTATGAATCGTTCGGGATCACCATCCGGGAGGCGCTTCGGGCGAGACGGCCCGTGATCGTCTCGGACATCGGCGCGTTTCAGGAAGCGATTGTTCATAATCAAAACGGCTTGCTGTTTCAGGCCGGGGATGTTTTCAATCTGAGGGAGATGATGGATCTATTGGCGCATAAGCCGGAGCTGGCGGATAAGCTGGTGGAAAAGGAATATCAGACCGAGTCCCTGGTGGATCATTGCCGGAAGCTCAAGGCCCTATACCAGCAGGCGATCCAGGAAAAAAAGGCCGGGAGAACCGATTGAAAGTCCTCCTGATCCAGCCCGACTATCAAAGAAAAGCGCCCAGCCCGGAAGAACTTTCCCAACATCTGCTTCCCAGTTATCCCCTGATCCTGCTCTCCGAAATCCTGGCAAATGCCGGCCATCAGGCACAGGTGCTGGACGGCTGGTCCAATTGGATGCTCTTGGGCAGCGGCTCGGAAAATGACCTCGGCCTCGGCGCGCAAAAGCTTCTGGAAAAGGAAGATTTTGATCTGGCCGGAATCTCGGTCTATACGCCTTTGCGCAAGGAAGCCGTGGAACTTGCCCGGCTGATCAAAAAAAAATCGCCGAAGACCAAAATCGTCTTCGGCGGGCCGCATCCCAGCCGGCTCTGGCACTCAATGCTGAGCGCATACCAAGACGACCTGGACTTTATCCTCAAAGGCGGAGCCGAGCAATCTTTCGCGCAACTGGCGGACAACCTGGAAGGAAAGGGAACGGCGAGGTTCCGGATTCCGGGCCTGGCCTGGAGGAGCGAAACTGAGGGAATCCGATCCAATTCCAATCCGGTGATCAATCTTGACCTTTCCTCCCAGCCGGCAGTGAAATTCAATGATTACTTCGCAAAGGCCGGATCGGATCGGATTGACCGGGCATATATCGTGACTTCGCGCGGGTGCAAGAGGTGGTGCAATTACTGCTCGCAACTCTGGAAAAAGGCGCTCTATCATCCGCCCGACCGGGCGGTGGAAGAGGCAAGAAGACTGATTCAAGATTTCCAGGCGAGCGAGCTGGTGATTTATGATGACTGCCTGGGAATGAATCCGGCTCACAGCGCGGAGATTTTTCAGAAGATCAGCCGGTTCAATCATTCCAGCCGCCTGATCGGGATCAGCCATTTCCAGTTCCTGGAAAAAGCCTGGCTGGAACATTTCAAGAACGCCGGTGGATACGCCCTGTGCATCGGCCTGGGAAGCGGCTCCGGAAAGCTGCGGCGCAAGATGAATAATTACATTGAAGACGAGAGCATCTGCCAGGGAGTTGAGTTGATCCGGTCCCTCGGAATCAAGCTCGGCATTTATATTATGATCGGATTCCCGAGCGAAACCCCGGAAGACCTCGCCAAGACCAGGGAACTATTGCAAATGATCGCGCCCGAGCAGGTGATCGCAACGGTTTATGACCTCAAGCCCGGGGATATATTGATTGAGTTCGGGATCAAGGCCGAAATGCTTCGGGAAACCGACTATCTCAATCTCGGCCGGCGCCTGATCAACTATCTGACCGAGGAAGAAATGAAAGAGGCCGCGGGAACCGCGGAATTCTTTGAAACCAGATTCACCAAAGAAATCCTGCTTAAGGATTCCGACCCGGCCTGGTGGATTTTGGGCTTGGATCAGGAAACCAGGGAAAGAATGAAGAAAAAAGCGGAAGCGGGCATTTGAAATGGCTGAACTCAAAAAAGGTATGGTCCAGATTTATACCGGAACCGGCAAGGGAAAAACCACCGCGGCCCTCGGACTCGCCTTCCGCGCCGCGGGCCACGGATATAAAACCAAAATCATCCAGTTGATGAAAGGCCGGATCAATTACGGCGAGCTCAGGGCGGCGAGGAAATTTAAAGGCTTGATTGAAATTGTGCAATGCGGAAGGAAAGAATTCGTGGACAAAAAACATCCGGCCAAGATTGATCTGGAGCTTGCTCAAAAAGCGATCAGGCTTGCGCAACAAGAGTTGCAAAAAGCGGAAGTTGATCTATTGATCCTGGACGAAATCATCTGCGCCCTGGATTATCATCTGGTCAGATTGAGTCAGGTCCTGGAGCTGATCAGGAAAAAGCCCGCGCAAATGGAGCTGATCCTGACCGGAAGAGCCGCGCCTAAAAGCCTCTGCTCCGTTGCCGACCTGGTCACCGAGATGAAGGAAAAAAAGCATTACTGGCAAAAAGGGATCAAGGGCAGGAAGGGGATTGAGTTTTAAATGGGTCAAGGCTACGCCCTGTCGCGACTAAAGTCGCTCGCACGATAAGGTAGGGGCGCAATTTATTGCGCCCGATCATTGGAGGAAGAAATTGAGCGAATTAGGCAGAATGTGGTCCAACACCCGGCTGGTGGTGCTCACCGCGGTGAGCGCGGCGCTCTATGTCGCGCTCTTGATTCCGTTCAAATTTGTCCAGATCATTCCCGGCCTGGCTGAGCTTCGTCCGGCCGGGGCCATTCCTCCGCTCTGCAGCCTGCTCTTCGGCCCGGCCGGAGCGTTCGGAGCCGCGTTTGGAAATTTGATCGGAGACTTTTTCGGAACTTTGGGACCGGGATCCGTGGTCGGGTTCGCGGGAAATTTCCTCTATGGCTACCTTCCTTATAAAATCTACCGCTCGCTGGCAGAGGAAAATTTCAGCTGGAAAATGCCAATGAAAAATTGGCTCGCCCTTGAGTTTTCAATCGCCATCAGCGCCGCGGTCTGCGCGATCATCATCGGGTTCGGGCTGGATGTCGTCGGCATGGTTCCGTTCAAGGTTCTGGCCAACTGGATCACCTTCAACAATCTCCTCTTCGGCCTGATCCTCACCCCTTTGATCCTGGTCCCGCTCTATCCATATCTGCGGGAATCCGGTCTTTCTTATCAGGAATTGATCCCGGTAAAAAGGCATCAAGCGAGAAGTTTGGCCGGAATTATCCTGCTTTTGGCCGGAATCGGGATCGCGCTTGGGGCAGGAAATTTCAGCGGCCAGGTGAGCGAAATCATCGGTCTAGCCGCTAACAACCCTCCCCTGACCTCCTTATTTTTAATCGGCCCCGGGGTTCTGCTTATTATCCTAGGGGCTTTCCTGGTCTAGGCTAAGCTATTGATATTATTCTAAAATACTCAATTTCCCCCGGGTTATTCCCTTCAGGTTTTCCACAGTTTATCCATATTGTGGATAACTCAGAATCGGATTTTGATAATTGAAAGATTTTTCATTAAAACCAGGTATTGTGGCTAAAAATAAAAAAAACGCAAAATATAGTATTTTTTGCTTGACAAGGTTTAAAAATCTGATATAATTCCTATCAGCGTTGGTTCTTTTCCATAGGTGGCCCTGGAACGGGAAATACCAGATCTCCGAGGCAAGTTTAATGCCTAAAAATGAAACCAACCACCACCTACCCTCGGGACCCTTGCTCTTGCCTCGGAGCATCTCCCGCCGGGGCCACCTTCTTTTTTGTTTATGGTTTATGCTCAGCCAAATCTCCAAAACCATTTTCCATCTTGCGGATTTCTCATTTTTACTTATCATCCGATCATCTTATAATCTTGCTTGTCCTCCATAGTTCCGCGGAGGCGGAACCAACGAGGATCATCTTTCAGGAGGTGGAATTTGAAGATTTGTCGGGTGGAAGTTTCGGGCAAGGTTGAATCCGGGATCATCATTGAGCAGGAGGTCTTCAAGCTGGAAGGGGATTTGACCAAACCAAAGCCCGGGAAAAAACTGGGAAGGCTTTCGGAATTGAAACTGAAAAGCCCAACCGAGCCGGGCAAAATTGTCGCGGTCGGAATGAACTATCGGGATCATGCCCGGGAGCTGGGACAGAAGCTTCCGGAAAATCCCATCCTCTTCCTCAAACCCGCCACCGCGGTGATCGGGCCTCTTGAGCCGATCATCTGCCCGGCTCAGTCGCAACGAGTTGATTATGAAGCCGAGCTCGGGGTGGTGATTTCCCGCCGGGCGAAAAATGTTAAACCCGAGTCCGCCTCTGACTACATCCTCGGCTACTCCTGTTTCAACGATGTGACCGCGCGCGACCTTCAGATCAAAGACGGGCAATGGACCCGCGCGAAAAGTTTTGATACCTTTGCTCCCATCGGCCCCTGGATAGAGACCGAGCTGGACCCCGGAAACTTAAAGGTTCAAGCCCTGCTCAATGAAAAAATCGTCCAGAATTCCAGCACCAGCAACCTGATCTTCCCGGTTCCGGAACTCGTCGCCTTCATCTCCTCGGTAATGACCCTTCTGCCCGGAGATGTCATCGCCACCGGCACTCCCTCCGGAATCGGCCCGATCAAACCCGGAGACGAAATCGTGATCTATGTTGAAGGAGTCGGAGAATTGCGAAATCCGGTGCAGTCCGGCTGATCCATCGGTTCCGAGTTCCGCGTTTCGGGTTCCGAGTTTGAAGCATAAGCTGGAAACCAGCCACTTCTTTTGTCCTTTCAAATACGATGACGGACTTGTAAATAACTGTTGTTTGACAAAAAATGCCCTCGGGAATAAATTGCAAGAAGAGATGAAAACCGAAATCGGAGAATATCTGGTCGGCGCATATCTGAAAATTGTCAAAGGCTGTGATTTTGTGGATTACAATGTCCGGCATCCAGGCGGAGGGCTTAAAGGACTGAATGAAATTGATGTCATCGGCTTGGATTTTAAAAAGAAAATTGCCTATCTTTGCGAAGTCACCACCCATATAGGCGGACTGGCCTACGGCAAAGGTTATCGCGATACAGTGAATAGAATTAAAAAGAAATATAAAAATTTACAAGATTACGCCCTCAATCATCTAGGAGATTTTCAGCCCGAATTTATGTTTTGCTCTCCGGTGGTTCCCAGTGGCATCGCTGAAGAACTGAACAAAATAGAGGGCTTGAAGCTGATTATTAACGAGGATTATTCCGAATGCATAAATGAACTGAGAAAAAAGGCCGGGGAGAGGAGCAATGATGAAGGTAATCCCGCTTTTCGGCTTCTGCAAATTCTTGAGCATATGAGAAAGCCGAAAAATCTATAATTGAATCTGTGCTTTGAGTCAGGATTTTTTTACCCTTTACAATTTACCATTTAACCTTTTTATCCTTGCGCTTCGCAAATGAAGTGAATAGAATAGCGGGCAAATGAAACTGATCGCAGATTTCCATATTCACTCCCGCTTCTCGCGCGCCACCAGCAAGGAACTGACGCCGGAAGAAATTGATTACTGGGCCAAGATCAAGGGCTTGAGCATTGTGGGCACCGGCGATTTCACTCATCCGAAATGGCGCGCGGAGTTAAAGGAAAAGCTGGACCCGGTTGAGCCGGGTTTGTATCGGCTCAAGGAAAAATTCCGGATCAAGGACCGGATGCTTCCGGCTGAGCCAGGCCCGGTCCGATTTGTTTTCTCGGCTGAGATCAGTTGCATCTACAAGAAAGCCGGAAGTGTGCGCAAATTGCATCATCTGATTTTAGCGCCGAGCCTTCCGAGCGCGGAGCAAATTTCCAAAACCCTTTCCCGGATCGGAAACCTGAACGCGGACGGCCGGCCGATTTTAGGAATGGATTCCAAAGACCTGCTTTCGCTGGTGCTGGAATCGGATGAGCAAGCGGTTTTGATCCCGGCCCATATCTGGACTCCCTGGTTCTCGCTGTTCGGGTCAATGAGCGGGTTTGATGCGATTGAAGATTGCTTTGAGGATTTGACCGGGCAGATCTTCGCGCTGGAAACCGGGCTCAGCTCAGACCCGGCAATGAACTGGCGGCTGTCCAGCCTGGACCGCTTCTCCCTGGTCTCAAATTCCGACGCTCATTCCGCGAAAAACCTTGCCCGGGAAGCCAACATCTTTGACTGCGCGCCGGATTACTTCCAGATGATGAATGCCCTGCGCGACCCGGCTCAAGGCTATCTCGGCACCGTTGAATTCTTCCCGCAAGAAGGAAAATACCATTACGATGGCCACCGAAAATGCGGCCTCCGGTTTTCGCCCAAAGAAACTAAGAAGCATCAAGGCCTCTGCCCGGTCTGCAAAAAGCCTCTGACCATCGGCGTGATGAACCGGGTGGATGCGCTTGCAGATCGGGACGACCCGAACCAGCCCTCGCGCGCGCCCGGGTTCAAAAGCCTGATCCCGCTTGCGGAGGTGCTCGGGGAAATTCTGGATATTGGTCCTCAGAGCCGGGCCGTGGAAAAGGAATATTTCCGACTGGTGAGCCGGCTCGGGCCGGAATTGAAAATCCTTTTAGATGCCCCGATTTCGGAAATTGAAAAAGAATTCCCGGCGCTCGCGCTCGCGGCGCAAAGAATGCGCCAAGGCGAGGTCAAGGTGGAACCCGGTTATGACGGAGAATACGGCAGGATCAAGGTCTTTGCTGAGCAGGAGTTGAAAGAGCTTGCTCGGGGCCAGGACGGATTTTTTGCGGAAAGTGTAAAGGATAAAGAAAAAAGTGTAAAAAGAAATCCCGAAGAGGACAGAGAAGAGGTTGAAACTTTTTCCCTTCAAAGCCCGGAGCCGGAAAGAGCGGAACCAATACAACTGGATCCTTTCCAGAAACAAGCAGTGGAAAGCAAAAGCCGGGTTCTTCTGATCAAAGCCGGACCCGGCACCGGCAAGACCAGAACCTTGACCCTGCGGATCGCAGATCTGATTGAACATAAAATCGCGCGGCCGGCAGAAGTGGCCGCGCTCACCTTCACCAACCAGGCCGCCCGGGAAATGCAAACCCGCTTGCAAAACCTGCTCGGACAAAGCGCTGATCAAATCGCCGTCTCCACCATTCACAGCTTTGCTTATCGGCTGATCCGGGACGCGATTGATTCGCCCGGAAAATTTTCCATCCTTGACGAAGAAGCCAAAATGGCTCTGCTCAACCAGATCGCGGAGCAAATGGCTTCCCGGAATCGGCCGGCTCCGAGCAAATCCAAACTGAAAAAGATCGCGGAACTGATCAGCAAAACTAAAAATTACCTGATCAGCCCGGAAGAGCTCCGCGCCCGCGGAGAGTCCGCAAAAATCCTGGCTGAGATTTACCGCGGATACCAGGCCCGGCTCCTGAAAGAAAATTGCCTGGACTACGACGACCTGATTTTCCGGGCGGTAAAAATTTTGCGCGAGCCCAAATCAGGAAATCCGGTCCGGGAGCGCTTTCGGTTTATCTTTGTGGACGAATACCAGGACCTGGATTTCGGCCAGTATCAACTGGTGAAGCTACTGGCGGGAGAGAGCGGGACCCTCTGTGTGATCGGAGACCCGAACCAGTCCATTTACGGCTTCCGGGGAGCCAGCCCGGAATTCTTCCTTCGTTTCCAGGAAGATTGGCCCGAGGCGGAAATCATTGAGCTGGAAAAATGCTTCCGCTCCTCAGACCAGATTCTCAAAGCCGCGCACCAGATCCTCTGCCGGGAAAAAGAAATGCGCCTTTGCTCGGGAATCTCCGGGCCGAATACGAGAATCATTGAGCTGGCGACCGAGCGCGCCGAGGCTGAATTCATTATTCACGAAATAGAAAAGCTGATCGGCGGCACCGGCTTCTTCTCCTTTGACAGCGCCCGGGTGAAAAGCGCGCCGGAGCAAAAAGAGATCAGCTTCAGCGACCTTGCGGTCCTGTTCCGCACCGGCGGCCAAATTCCGGCTTTGGTGGAAGCCTTTAGCCGGAGCGGAATCCCATACCAGGCGCTCGCGGAATCCCCGCTCAAGAGCAAATTCTTCCGCACCGGATTATGGCTGATCCAGATCCTCTCCCAAGGCTCAAACCCGCTTTTGCTCAAACTGGCGCTGTTGGAAATCTTTCCGGCTCAAAAAAGCTTGCCCCAAAATCCGGCCGAGCTGGAAAAATGGCTGGAGACAAGAACCGGCTCGGAGCCGGCGCAATCTTTGCTGGAGCTGGTCAGGAATTCCGGCGAGCTGAGCGCGCTGGAAATTTGCGACCGGGCTTTTGCCCTGGCGCCGGCAGAGGAAGATGAAACGGCGGAAAAAGAAATGGTGAAGGAGCTGGTGCTGGACCTGATCCGAAGGGAGATGAAAGAGACCGGGATCAGGACCGCTTCGGAAATCTGGGAAACCTTGAAGATGGCAAGCGCGCAGGATTTTTATGATCCCAGGGCCGACCGGGTCTCGCTCCTGACCATCCACTCGGCCAAAGGACTGGAGTTTGAAACCGTGTTCATCGTCGGCGTGGAAGAAGGCTTGATCCCGATTATCTCGGCTCAATCAACGCGTGAACTCAGCGAAGAACTCCGACTCCTCTATGTGGCCGTGACCCGCGCCAAAAGCCGGCTTTATCTCTTAAGCGCCAAAAAGCGCGTCCTGCGGGGAACGGTCTCGGAACAGAAACCCAGCCGGTTCCTCCGTCAGATTGAATCCTCTCTGCTGGACCAACTCATCCCCGAGCCTTTCCCTCTCAAACCCAGATCAAAACAACTCGGACTGTTTGAAAAATAATTCCTCGCAAAGACGCGGAGAACATTGATAAATACCATTGAAGATTTCTTGCCGCAGGGCTCCACCGGCACGACGGTTAAGGGGCCTGAAAATGGCCCCTTCTTTTAACAGCCGCCGGTGGATTGGTGGATAACCCTTGTGCCCGGGAGCGAATATGCGGGAAGGGGGGATTTCAATATAATCGTATCAAATGAGGGGAAAGGGAATATTTCGGGACCAATGGTTCTGGGTGATGATCCTGGCGGGAGGATTCTTCCTGAGTTTGACCCTCTGGTATGACTTCGGGATGGATCAGGCGATCTGCATTTATCTGGCATGGGTGTGGAAGGTATTTGGCTCAGCGCCTTATCTCGGGACCTGGGATCAAAGTTTTCCCGGGATTTTTCTTTTGCACCGAATCGCGCTGGAGCTGTTCGGCCCGAGCATCCTGGGGTTCCGGGTTTTTGATTTCCTGGTTCAGCTCAGCTGTCTGGGGATGTTTTTCTATTTGACCAAAAGACTGGCCCCCGCGCAGAGAGCAAGATCTAATCCGCAGACAGGGGTGTCTGCGTCCCTCGCGGGGTTTATCTCCGGGGTTTTTTACAGCATTTATTATTACGGCTTGGGGAGCTGGGGCGCGGGAGAGCGGGAGGGATTTGTTTTGTGGCTGTTGCTTTTAAGCCTGAGCGCGAGCCTGATTCTGGAAAACCGGCCGTGGTGGCGCGCAGGTCTGGTCGGTCTTTTTCTGGGATTCATTTTTTTAATCAGGCCTACTTTCGGCCTGAGCTGGCCGGTGTTCGGGATTTGGTTTCTGGTTCAGGGACTGAGGAAAAAGGATTTGAGGGTCTGGTCCGGCCTGATGATATTTGGATTTTGCTGTTTGTTGCCGAGCTTGCTGGTCGTCCTTTATTACTGGAGACTGGGGGGCTTAAGAGAATTATATCTGGCCACACTCTGGTTCAATTTCAATGTTTATAGCAAGGCCACGCATATCGTAATTTCCGGGGGCCGGGATTGGGTTCTGGTGCTGGCGGCGGACCTGTTTATCTTCGGGCAGGCTTTGCCCCTGGCGCTGTTGACGGGAATTTTCGGGATCCTGCTGAAATTACGGGACCGATCCGAAGCCGGGAATCAGGACCTGGTCTGGGTATTGATCGGTCTGATCGGGGCGGGCCTGATCTCTTATCAATTTCAGGCCAAGTATTTTGATTATCATCAGATCCCGATCTGGGGGTTGATGATGATCTTTTCCGGGTATGGTCTGGCGCGGCTGGGCTCTCAGTTCGTGGGCGCCGGCGATAAAAATTGGACGCGGATTTATTCATTTATTTTTTATTTTATTTGCCTGGGGTTGATGCTTTCCACGCTCAATCAGGACCGGGTGATCTTTGCGGCGAAATTCAGTTTTCGGGCTTTTCAGCGCGCTTATGAGAGCGAATTAAATCCGGCTTTTGAAGAGCGGATGATCGCGAAACGGCTCCGGCCGATGCTCCTGCCCGAAGATGGGATTGAATATTTTGCCAAGGATCCGTTGATTCCCTTATTGCTGGAAAAGCAGTTGCCGACCCGCTTTGTTTCGGTCATTCATTTATTGCTCAGGCCGCGAGGAGGCGAGATCACGGCTTGGCAGAAGAAATGGATTGAGGAATACAGTAACGGGGTAATTTCGGCCCGCCCGAGGTTTTTTTTGATAGAAATCCCGGCGCTCAACCCGGAGTTGTTCAATCTTCCCAGCGATAGTTTAAAGCAGTCTCTGCAAGAGCAGTTCCCGGAGCTGGCATCATTCCTGGCGGATAATTACCGGCTGATGATGCGGATCGGGAGGATTGAGGTGTATGAACTACTATAAGGAATCGCGACTAAAGTCGCTCGCACAATTGGGAAAAAAGGGCGAATCCCGGAATCGGGATTCGCCCTTGAATTTATAGATGATTGGTTTTTATTCTTTGAGCAGTTTTTTGAATTCTTCGGTCATTACCGGCACGACTTTGAACAGGTCGTCCACGATCCCGTAGTCGGCTTTCTGGAAGATGGGTGCTTCCGGATCCTTGTTGACGGCGACGATGATCTTGGAGGTTCTCATCCCGGCCAGGTGCTGGATGGCGCCGGAGATGCCGAAGGCCATATAGAGGGTTGGGTTCACGATCTTGCCGGTCTGTCCGACCTGCATATCCAGGGTTGCGTAGCCGGAATCCACCGCGGCCCGGCTGGCTCCGACCGCGGCTTTGATCACGCCGGCCAGGTCTTCCAGCAATTTGAAATTCGCCTTGTCCTTGATTCCGCGGCCGCCGCTCACGATTTTTTCCGCCTCGGTCAATTCAATCTTGCCCTCGCTGGTCTTGACCACTTCCTTAACTTTGGCTTTGGGTTCAACGCTGACGCTGACCGCCACGATCTCGGCGGATCCGCCGGCTTCCGCGGCGACCGGATAGGTGTTAGGCCGGACGGAAACGATCTGGGGGGTTCCGGCCAGCTCAATTTTGATGTAGCATTTTCCGGAATAAACCGGACGAGTCGCAACCAGTTTTCCGCCGTCAACCTCCAGCGAGGTGCAGTCGGTAGCCATCCCGACTCCGAGTTTGGCCGCGACCCTGGGGGTCAGGTCTTTGCCCATGGAGGTATTGCCGGTGAGCACGACCGCGGCATCGGCTTGTTTTGCCGCGGCCGCGACGGCGGCGGCATACCCTTCTGAAGAATAAAGAGCAAACAGATCGCCATCCGCGGCGAAGACCTTTTTGGCGCCGGATTTTCCGAGCGAGGATGCTAGTTGGCCGACCCCTTTTCCGACCACGACCGCGCTCAAAGGTCCGCCCAGTTTATCGGCAATTTGTTTTCCAATGTTCAAAAGTTCAAAAGCCACTTTCCGAAATTTCCCTTCGCGCTGTTCCGCGAAAATCAATACTCCGCTTGCCATTTTCCTTACCTCCCTTCCTCAGATAACCTTGGCTTCTTCGCGAAGCAGTTTCACCACCTGCTTGACCATCTCCGCGGTATCCATTTCCTTGAAAACCTTTCCCGGCGGCCGGTCCGGAAGCGGCAGGTGGGCAATCACCTTGACCTTGGCTCCGCCGGCGCCGACCTCTCCGGCGCCAAGCCCGGTTTGCGCGAGCGCCCACTTCTTGATCTCTTTTTTCTTGGCTTTCATAATTCCGGGGAGAGAGGCATAGCGAGGCTCGTTCAAGCCCTTGTCGCAGGTAAGCACAGCCGGGAGCGAGGTTTCCACGATTTCCTCCCCGCCCTCAATCCTGCGGTTGCAGACCGCTTTGTTTCCCTGGATTTCCAGCTTGGCCACCGAGTACACCTGGGGCCAGCCGAGAATTTCCGCCAGGTAGGCCGGCACCTGGGACTGATCCAGGTCAATGGCCTGACGGCCGCAAAGCACCACATCGGGATTCTCGGCCTTGAGCACGGAGGCCAGGATTTTGGCCGTGGCGAGCGCATCCGATCCGGCAAAGGCCGGATCCACGCAATGCACGCCTCGGTCTATCCCCATTGCGAGCGCGGTTCTCATTGATTCCACCACCCGATCCGTCCCCACGGTCACCACCACCGTCTCTCCGGTCTGCTTCTCCTTGATCCGGATCGCCTCCTCCACCGCGTACTCATCATAGGGACTCATAATCCATTTGATGTTCTGCTCCTCAATCCCCTTTCCGTCCGCCGTGATCTTGATGCTGGCTTCGGTGTCCGGCGTCTGTTTCATACATACCACTACTTTCACTTCTTAACCCTCCTTTCTGGTTGTTTTTTGCGAAACTAGATTTCTACTCCTTCTTTCACAATCCCCTTGAGAAAAATTCGGCATAACTGTTCCGCACTGCTTTTGATATAACTTTTTCCCTTGCTTGTCAAGACCCAATGCAAACTGAGCTCGTCCAAAGCTCCAAAAAGCGCCCGTTTGAAAATCCCCGTAGAAACTTCCGGATCAATCACCCCGGTTCTTTGTCCTTCCCGCACCAGCTCAGAAATGATGTCCAGGTATTCCAGGTAGCGCGCCGGCAGATACTCCTTCATAAACTTGTTGCTCTGCCTCAACTCAACCTGGAGCACTTCGGCAAGCGCCTGGTTTTCCTCCAATAACTCCAGATGAAGCCAGATGAAGCGCTTGATCCTCGCAATCGGGTCCGGCTCTTTTTCCAATTCCTTCTTCACCTGCTTGATGATCCCGCCCAGGCTTTCCTCAAAAACCTTGATCAAAATTTCGTCCTTGTTCTTGAAATAAATATAGATGGTGCCATCCGCCACCCCGGCCTCCTGGGCAATCTCGCTCACCCGGGAGTTATGGAACCCTTTCCGGGCAAAGACCTTGATCCCGGCCTCTACAATCCGCTGGTATTTATCAGGCTGATGACTCTCCGGCTCGTTTAGACTCCTTACCCCTCTAGTTTCATTTTTCATTTCCGATCCCACAAGGGTCTTTAACCCTTGACCCCCTTTTCAGGGCAGACACCCTGCCTTGGCGGGTTCCGCCCCTACTTTCGTCCTTTTGTCCTTTCCTCTTTCCTCAGAGGTCAGGCGCAAGGCCTGACGCTACCGTTCCTCTGAGAGACTTTTATTGCCTCCCTTGGACCAGGGTCTCCACCACGCCCGGGTCCGCCAGGGTGGTGGTATCGCCCAGATCCTTGATCTCTCCCGCAGCGATCTTCTTCAAAATCCGGCGCATAATCTTGCCCGAGCGGGTTTTGGGCAGAGCGTCCGCGAACTGAAGCTTGTCCGGGGTCGCGATCGGGCCGATCTGCTTCCGGACATGCGCGACCAATTCCTTCTTCAACTCCTCGTTCGCCTCCACGCCCAATTTGGGGGTAACAAACGCATAAATCCCCTGTCCCTTGATCTCGTGCGGCATACCCACCACCGCGGCCTCGGCTACTTTCGGATGGCTGACCAGGGCGCTCTCCACTTCCGCGGTTCCCAGCCGGTGGCCGGAAACATTGATCACATCGTCCAGCCGTCCCATCAACCAGAAGAATCCGTCATCATCCTTGCGGCAGCCGTCGCCCGTGGAATAGTAGGGCGGGAACTGCTTCCAGTAGGTGTCCACGAACCGCTGATGATCCCCGTAAACCGTTCTCATTATTCCCGGCCAGGGCTTGGTGATAACCAGGTATCCGCCTTCATTAACATCGCACTCGGTCTTATCCTCTCTCATCACCTTGCACTCAACCCCGAAGAACGCATAAGAAGCCGAACCGGGCTTGGTTGGGAACGCGCCCGGAAGCGGGGTGACCAGGAATCCGCCGGTTTCGGTCTGCCAGTAAGTGTCCATAATCGGGCATTTGGTCTTGCCGATGTTCTCATAATACCAGATCCAGGCCTCGGGGTTGATCGGCTCTCCCACCGAGCCGAGGATGCGGAGCGAGGACAGGTCATATTTCTTGGGCCATTGCTCGCCTTCTTTCATCAGAGAGCGGATGGCCGTGGGGGCGGTATAAAATGCGTTGACCTTGTATTTCTCCACCACTTCCCAGAACCTGCCCGGATTGGGATAAGTGGGCACGCCTTCAAACATCACGCTGGTGGCTCCACAGTTCAATGGCCCGTAAACAATGTAGCTGTGACCGGTGACCCAGCCGATGTCCGCGGTGCACCAGAAGGTGTCTTCTTCTTTGTAGTCAAACACCAGCTTGAAGCTGACCGAGACATAAAGCAGGAATCCGGCTGTGGTATGAAGCACGCCCTTGGGCTTGCCGGTGGAGCCGGAAGTATAAAGAATGAAGAGCGGGTCTTCGGAATCCATCTTCTCCGGCTCGCAATAGTTCGGCACATCGGAGGCGGTCATCTCGTCATCATAGTAGGTGTCCCGTCCCGGTTTCATCGCCACTTCCTGCCTGGTCCTCCGAACCACAATCACATTCTTCACAATATCGTCCAGGCCTTCCACCGCCTTGTCCGCCGCGGCCTTGAGCGCAACGGTCTTGCCCGCCCGGTATCCGCCGTCAGCCGTGATCAGCATCACGGTCTTGCTGTCAATGATCCGGTCCCGGAGCGACTCGGCGCTGAACCCTCCGAACACGATGCTATGAATCGCGCCGATCCGGGCGCAGGCCAGCATCGCAATCGGCAGCTCCGGGATCATTCCCAAATAGATGCACACCCGGTCGCCCTTTTTCACGCCCTTCTTCTTGAGCACATTGGCAAGTTTGTTAACCTCCCGATACAAATCCAGGTAGGTCAGGTTCCGGTTTTCCTTCGGATCGTCCCCCACCCAGAGCAGGGCCACCTTGTTCTTGCGCGGTCCCTTGATCTGCTTGTCCAGGCAGTTATAGCTGACATTGAGCTTGCCGCCCCGGAACATCTTGAACTCCACCTTCTTCGGGTCCCATTCATAGACCTGGTCCCACTTCTTGAACCATTCCAGATACTCCTCAGCCATCTTTCCCCAGAAGGTGTCCGGACTGTCTATGGATTCCTTCCACAGCTTCTGATACTGAGCCTTGCTCTTGATGTATGCCGTCTTCTTCAGGTTCTCCGGAACCGGAAATACCCGATCCTCCAACGACACCGACATAATCGTCTTCTTCTCTTCCCCCATAGTTAACCCCCTTAAAAAAATTTATTTTTTCTCTTCCTACGGTTGAGACTTACGGTAGGGACATTCCCAGGGTGAGTTCCCAGTTGAACGCTAGAGATTATACGAATTTTTCCCCGCCTGTCAAGAATAAAAACCGGTTTTTTTTCGCCAGCCCCGAAACCGTTGGAATCGGCCCTTGGGGGCCGGTTGCGATTCCTCGCGCGCCGTTCCCCGTGAACCGCATTTAAGGGTTGACAATTGGGCAAAAGTTGCTAAGATCATTTGCTAATTTCAGGACTCGGCTGAGTTCGCCGAGGTCAGGGGTAAAGAGATGAGCACATATCTGGCAAAACCAGGAGAGATTGAAAGGAAATGGTGGGTGGTTGACGCGGAGGGCAAGGTGCTGGGAAGGCTGGCCACCGGGATCGCCAAGGTTCTGACCGGCAAGGTCAAGCCCCAGATGACCCCGAGCACTGATACCGGGGACTTTGTGATCGTGATCAATGCGGAAAAAATTATGCTCACCGGGGGAAAATGGGACAAAAAGATTTACTATCGCGCGAGCGGCTGGCACAGCGGGCTGAAAGCGATCCCGGCCCGGAAGATGAAACAGACCAAGCCGCAGGAAATGATTAAGCTGGCGGTGTTTGGAATGCTTCCGAAAAATAAGTCCCGGCAGAGGCTCTTGAAGAAGCTGAAAATATATGCCGGGGCGGAGCATCCGCATCAGGGCCAGAAACCGGAACCGCTCAAGATTTAGGGAGGAGAGAGATGGCTTCACAGTGGGAATTTCAGGCCGTAGGCAGGAGGAAGACCTCGGTGGCCCGGATCTGGATGAAGACCGGCTCGGGCCAGATTCTGATTAATGATCGGCCGATGGAGAAATATTTCGGCCGGAAGACCTTGCAGATGATCATCAAACAGCCGTTTGAACTGACCCAGACCATAGACCGGTTTGATATCAAGGCCAATGTCCAGGGCGGCGGTATGAGCGGCCAGGCCGGCGCGGTTCGGCACGGAATCACCCGGGCCTTGATCAAGGCGATTCCGGATTTGCGCAGTCCGCTCAAGAAAGCCGGCTTTGTCACCAGGGATGACCGGAAGGTGGAGAGAAAGAAATACGGCCAGCGCAAAGCCCGGGCCCGGTTCCAGTATAGCAAGCGGTAATTCCCGAGGCCGATTTAGAGGGGGCGACGCAAGGCGTCGCCCGTACGGGCGACCCTATGGGTCGCACCAAGAATCAAACACGAGCGCCGCCTTCACCAATTTAACCAACCTCACCTGCTTTAGCTGTTTTACCGGCAATTTGCCGCGCACCGCGCATTGTTCACCGCGCGCGGCAAATCAGAATTGCCTTATGCTTTTTCTGAGTTAAAATAACAGAGATGATTAAAGTTGCAGTCATCGGCGCGACCGGATACACGGGCCAGGATCTGGTCCGGATTCTTGCCGGCCATCCCGAAGTGGAGCTGACTTTGCTCACCAGCCGGCAGAATCAGGGCGTGCTCTACGGTCATTTGTTTTCCGCATTCCGCGATATTGTTGAGCTCCGGCTTTCCCAGCTGGATTATGATCAGGTCGCGCAAAAAGCCGAGATCGCGTTCCTGGCATTCCCGCATACGGAAAGCCAGGCCGCGGCCGCGGAGCTATTGGCCCGGAAGGTCCGGGTGATTGATTTGAGCGCGGACTTCCGATTCCGGAAAGCCGGCATCTACCGGCGGTATTATTCCGAGCATCGCTTTCCCGCTCTTTTGCGCAAGGCGGTTTACGGCCTGCCCGAGGTTTATCGGGAGCAGATCAAAAAAGCGCATTTGATCGCGAACCCGGGATGCTATCCCGCGAGCGTAATTCTGGCGCTCAAGCCTTTGATGGAAAAAAGACTGATTGACCCGAAAGCAATCATTATCGATTCCAAGTCCGGTCTTTCCGGCGCCGGCAGAAACGCCGTGGTGGATTTCCTGTTCTGCGAAATCTCCGCCTCGGTCAGGCCTTACAATATTTACAAGCACCGGCACCAGCCGGAAATGGAGCAGGAGCTTTCAAGGCTTTACGGCCGGAAGGCGGAAGTCACTTTTGTCCCGCACCTGGTTCCGATCAACCGCGGGATTCTTTCAACCATCTATGTCAAATTTCTCCGGAAAATTTCTCCGGCCCGGCTGGAGACCATTTACCAGGAGGCTTATGCGAGGGAAGCCTTTGTCCGGGTGCTTTCTCTGGGCGAGCTTCCCGACACCTCGGAGGTCAAAGGGTCCAATTATTGCGACCTGGGCCTGAGTCTTTCCCCGGAGGGAAGGAAAGCCGTGATCACTTCGGCGCTGGACAACCTGGTCAAGGGCGCGTCCGGGAACGCGATCCAGAATCTGAACATTATGTTCGGCCTGGAGGAGACCCTGGGCTTGAAACAGATTCCAGTTCATCCCTGAAGAATAATAAATGAAAGCCAGAGCCATCGCCGCGGTTTTAATCCTGGCAATATTAGTTTTGCCCCGGCCCGGATTTTCCCTTTTAGAGCAGATGCTGGAAATTCCCGCGCCAACCCCGCAGTTGAAACTGGACCTTGATAATGAGTGCCTGAAGTATGAGGTGAAATGGAGCGGGTTTCGGTCCGCGGAGGCCTGGGTCTGCGCGGAAAGAGTCGGGCAGAACTATCAGATCAAAGGATATGCGCGCACCGTCGGTTTTCCGCGCACACTCTGGAGGATGGACGATTGGGGATTGCTGGAGACGAGAGATGATTTCACGCTGGTCAAATACGAGCTTCACGACCGGGAAACCTTCACCAATCTTGACATCTTTATGACCTTCAATCCCGGGACCAGGGTTGCGGAGATCAAGCGGGTCAAGCTCGGAAATCCGGATACGGTCAAATTCAAGCAGGTTGAGCTTTTCCAGGGGTTTGATTCCGCGGGCCTGGCCGCCCTGGTCCGGACTCTGGATTGGAAACCGGGACAGAGAAGATATTTTGAGTTTACCGACGGCGCGGAAAGATATGTGATCCTGATTGTGGCCGGGCCGATAGAGACGGTTCAGGTGGGGGCTGGAAGTTTCAGGGCGATCCGGCTGGATCCCTACCTGTTCCGGGTGCCACGGAGGAAGGGGAAGGAAACCCCGGAGCTGATTCAAAGTATCAAGGGTTTGCAGACCTGGAAGACCATTGCGGAGTATGCTCGGGTGTGGCTGGCCCTGGAGGGAAACCGGCCGTTTGTGTTGGTTAAGGGAAGGGCATTTATCGGGGAGGTTTCTCTGGAGCTGGTGGATTTAAAGGCGCAGATGCCGGTAATCCCCGGATGCGGAAAATGACCCAATCGCCCTGGTCGTAAACCTTTTCAAAAATCCGGGGCAGACCAGATAGCTTGGCAATCGTCTCGGGATGCGCAAAGGGCAAATCATAAGCCGGGATCCGGTATTCCGGATTGCGGTTGATGATCACCCAGTCGGCTTTTCTCAGCGCAAGAATTTTCAGCATCGCCTCCAGGCTGGTATCCGGCGTAAAGAAAGTCAACTCTTCCCCTCTCCGCTGATCCTGATCCGGCACCCCCACTCCGGGTTTGTGCTGAACCGCCACATAGCAGTCCAGATAAGCGGTGAGCCGGAAGCTGGTGAAAAGGTCCGAATAAACCACATCATTGGGCTGAATCAGATTTTTGTCGCGCAGAAATTTGAACGGCGCATCGTCCCAGAACAGGGTTTCCCGGTATTCCGGCCTGATCCCGATCCGCATTTCTTTAAACAGATTCTGGTAAAGAAGATCTCCGGGGATGAAGATCAACAAAAAGGCGGTCATTGGTGGAAGCGTGAAAGCCAATAAATACGACCACCAATTCTTGAGCTTCAACTTCAGGAAATTATGTTCCAGGTAGGCGGCCGGAGCCAGAAACGCAAGCAGGCCCGGGAGTCTGAGAATCCGGCGCAGATATCCCAGGGTAAAAAATTCGGCGAAAGTTGTCGCCAGGACCGGATGCAAAACCAGAAGCACTACTGCGATCAGCGCATAAAAAGCCGCCAGCGCGCCGGGCCGGGAATTCTTGCGGTAGAGCCAGAACAGCCAGGGGCTGAAAATCAGGCCGAGCCAGAAAAACGGATGCTGAGATATATTCGGATCGTCAAAACTCCGCTTGAGCGGATTGAGCAGAAACAGATTCGGCGTGAGCAGGCCGCGATACGGATTCCGTCCGAAACTTGACCATTGGGTATTCTGAATCGTCTGCCAGCGGAGATAGGCGTAAGGGAGCGCGATGATCAGGCAGAGGAGAATTAACAGCAGAGCCTTTTTCGCGTAACCTCTAAGATAAAATTCACTGCGCTGGAAATTGAGGAGTAATTGGGAAAAAGGTTGGGCGAGAAAAAGAAACAGCAAGATCGGAAGAAGAATGAAAATCGGAACATAAAACCAGAGCCGGTCCAGGAAAAAGCCGGGAAAGACCGGCTCAAACCATTTCCGGGGAATTGCCGAAGCCTTGATCATCAGGTAAACCAGGCTCATTAAATACGGCGCCAGGGACAGGAGGATCAAAACCGATTTAAGCGCGCCGTGGATTCCGCGCCAGGATTTTTCCCGCAGATGCCGGAAGGCCTGGCTCGCCCGGATGGATTCCAGGAGCAGATAAAAAGATAGAGTCAGATAAAAGGCCAGGCCCCAGAGCGGGTGAATGATACTCACGGCCAGGCTGGAAAAAGCCAGGAAGGGGACGAACTTGACATCTTTTTGCTCCAGGCAAAGGAACGCCAGGTTGAAAAGAGCGGGGAATGCCAGCATCCACATACTGTCATCCGGGAAAAAAGTGGACAGCCGGAGAAAAAATAGTCCGCCGTAAAAAAGCTGATAGCAAAAGTAAAAAGAAAATGCCAGAAAACCGGCTCTCGGTCCTAAAACCCTTCGCGCCATTCCATAAAAAGCGATCAAGCAGAGCGGCACCGTGAGAAACGCGGAATGAAGATAAAGCGGGATCGGGTCAACCCGGTTCTGCTTTGCGATCAAGGCCCAGAGCAGGGCCTGGAGATTGTAACTATGAATCGGATCCGGCGGAGCGTCCAGGTAATAATAATGATGAATGCCGGCTATGCCCCAGACCAGAAATTTTCGGACCATGGTGATGTAATTGTAAAGGTCCCAGTCGTGCCCCGGCCTCCGGTATGAGCCGGCATACCAGGCAATCACCGCGGAGCCGATGGCCAGAATCAGCACCAGGGCTTTGCCTAAAAAATCCGGTCGCGGCGCTTTCCAGGAGATCGGGCTTTTTAAAAAATCGCCGGAAGTCCGAAAGAGGAAAATCAACCAGACCGAGAGTCCGATCAGGAACAAACCCCAGAACACGGTTTCCAGATTAAGCTCCAGCAGGAAGAACAATAATGCCGGATAGCTGAACAGGCCCAGACTGAAAATCACTGCGAATCCGAGCCGGTCCAGCAAATCGGTTTCCTGACTCAGGAACATCTCGGCCAGGCAATAGCCGGGGAAAAAGAACAGGCTCAAGAAGCCGACGGCGATTTTAAAGTGCAGGCCGGGATTCACTCCGATGCTGATCATCAGTTGCAGGCCGAAGATGGCCAGGCCGGAAATCAATAGGACTGGAAACCTCAGATTCATTCAAAGATAACTTAAAGCCAAATCTTCTTTTTTGTAAAGCGGTTCTTGATTATAATAAGCGTCAATGAGGATTTTATTTATCCGGCCCAATTCCCGGATCATTGCCACTCCGGTTCCGCTCGGAATCGGCTATGTGGCTTCTTATCTCTTAAGCAAACGGCCGGAGGATCTGGTAAAAATTATTGATGCCCGGAATCGGAGGCTTTCGCCGGAGAGGGTGGTGGCGGAGGCGGAAAAATTTGATCCGGATCTGGTTGGGCTGAGCGCGATCAATTTTGAGGCGGATCAGGTCAAGATTCTGAGCCCGCTTCTGAAACAGGCGCTTCCGGATAAGCCCATAGTTCTGGGCGGGCCTTATGCGTCCGCGAATCGGGAGGCGATTCTTCTGCAAGACCCGAATATAGATTACCTGGCGCTTTGCGAGGGCGAGGAGACTTTTTACGAATTGGTTCAGGCGCTTGAGCGGAATCAGGATCCTTCGGGAGTGGCGGGAATTATTTTTCGGCAAGACGGCCGGATCAAATTTACCGGGGAGCGGCCCCCGGTCCAGGAGCTGGATTCGCTGCCCTTCAACTGGGAATTACTTGATCCCAAGAGCTATTTTCTCCGCCGGGGCCGGAACTCGGAAAATATTGTCAAATACAGCCATCGGACTTTGAGCATTATCACCAGTCGGGGTTGCCCCTATGGCTGTATTTTCTGCCACAATCTTTTCGGGAAAAAATTTCGGGCGAGAAGCGCGGAGCAAGTGGTTTCGGAAGTGGCCATAATCACGGAAAAATATGGAGTGCGCGAGCTGGAAATGGTGGACGATTCTTTCAATCTGGACCTCTTGCGCGCCAAGGAAATCTGCCGCGGAATTATTGCCCGGGTTCCGGGCCTTCATCTCTCTTTGCCCAATGGCATCCGGGGCGACCTGGTGGACGAGGAATTTTTGGATTTGCTTAAAAAAGCCGGTTTTTACCGGATCGCGTTTGCGGTGGAATCCGCCAGCCCGAGAATCCAGAAATTGATCAAAAAGAAAATTAACCTGGACAAAGTTCAATGGGCGATCGCCGAAACCAGCAAAAGAGGAATGGTTGCAAGCGGATATTTCATTATGGGATTTCCCGAAGAGACCGAGCAAGATCTTGAGCTGACCATTAAATTCGCCCGGGAAAGCAAACTGAGCGTGGCCAGCTTCTGGTATCTCAACCCGTTTCCCGGAACCGAGGTGGCAAAGATGGCGGGCGAGGAAAAGCTTTCCGAACGGCTTTTCCGGGACTATAACACGATGACGGTTAACTTAAGCGCGGTCAGCGACGCGAAGCTTCATCAACTGAACAAGCGCGCGTACCGGCAATTTTATCTGCACCCGGCGAGACTCTGGCGCATTCTCCGGGTGGCTCCGAAAAATTTCCGCACCCTGCTCAATGCCTTTCTGGTCTTCCGATTATTTTTTCAAGACTCGGTCAGTCAATGAAATCTTCTTCAGCTGCTTCGGCAAGCGCCGGGAGAGGCGGGTTTCGCCGGAGCCGGCTTTTGCTTGAGATCGCCATTTTGGGTTTTATCTGCTGGGTTGGATTTGATGGTTTCTACTGGGAGCCCAATCATCCGAAAGCCGAAATCCATCGGCTCCCGACCCGGAAATGGGCAAAAGGAGGGAAACCGATCCGGCTGGTTCAGATTTCTGACCTGCATCTGAAAAAATTCGGGAGCAGAGAGAAAAGAGTTGTTAAAATTATCAGGGAGCTCCAGCCGGACCTGATCGTGATGACCGGGGATTACCTGGAAGACCCATTATCCATTTCTTGCTTGAAGACATTTTTGAATTCACTCCCGAATTCAGCGGTCAAGATTGCGACCCTGGGAAATATTGATCACCAGATCGGGGTAACCGAGGAGGAATGGCGGGGAATTTTCTCTGAATTTGAGGTCAAGCTCTTGGTTAATTCCCGGCTGAATCTGGAATTTGATTCCCGCCCGATCTGCATTATCGGCCTGGATGATCCCTCTACGGGAAAATATCAATTCTCGGCAATAAAGCATCTCTCCCCCACTGATTTTAACCTGCTCCTGGCTCATTCCCCGGAACTTTATCAGTTGCTCCAGGGAAAAAGGATTGATCTTTGTCTTGCCGGCCACACTCATGGAGGCCAGATCCGGATCCCGGGAATCCCTTCTTTCTGGATGCCTCAATTTAACCGAAAATATCGCGCCGGGTTTTATCAAAAAGGTGGACTGCTGATGTATACTAACCGTGGAATCGGAACCACCATCTATCCCGTGCGGTTTCTTTGCCGGCCCGAAATCGCGCTTTTTGAAGTGACGGGGTCAGGTCTCAAGGGCGTGTTGCCCAAAGCCCGTGAAGTTGATTATTAATTCAAGGCTCTGTCCGCAAGCGGTTGCTCCGTCCAATTTTTTCAGATCACCCAAAAAACCATCCTGATCCACCAAAATTTATCTGAAACCGACCAAATCGCCCCGAGCCCAGCCAAAAATCGCCCTGCCAAGCCCGCAACCGAGAAATATTAATCGCACGATTCCAGGTCGGGGGGGGCGAGGTGTTGGCCGAGGCGGGATTGGCTTTCGTTGATCATTCCGAGGATGCGATAGGTATGGATTTTATGGGCCTTGCCTTTGAGGGAAAGCATACCGAGGTCTTTGATCTGGAAGAGGCCTTTGATGCGGTTGAAGGTGGATTCGCCGATATAGATGGAATTGGGGAGGGCGAGGTCCTGGAGGCGGGACGCGATATTGACGGGGTCGCCGAGGACGGTGTATTCAATTCTCTGTCTGGATCCCATATAACCTGCGACCACGATTCCGGTATTGATTCCGATCCGGATCTGGAATCGTTTGGATTCGGCGACGGTGTTGCGGAATTCTTCCATTTTCTTGAGCATTTCAATGGCGGTGAAGACCGCGAGTTCGGCGTCGTTTCCATAAGAGATGGGCGCGCCGAAGATGGCCATAATGGCGTCGCCGATGAACTTGTCCACCGTGCCTTTGTTTTGGAAAATCAAGGCGCTCATCTGGTTGAAATAATCGCTGAGCAAGCCGGCCAGTTCCTCCGGCCGCATCTTCTCGCCCAGGCGGGTGAAGCCGCAAATATCCGCGAAGAGCACGGTCACCTCGCGCTCGGAGACCTGCTGCTGAAGATCCTGGTTCTGCTTCACCTGTTCGGCGATTTGATTGACCACATCCGGGGAATGGAATCTTGAGAGGTTGGCTCGGAAAATAGCATCCTGGCGCATTTGATCGTGAAGCTCTTCCTGGTGAAGGGCGATGGCGACCTGGTTGGCAATCGCGGTGAGCAATTTCAAATCATCCTCGTTAAAGGCATAGGTCTGCATCAGATTATCCAGGTAGATCACGCCTCTGATTTCCTCCCGCTCCCAGATGGGCACGCAGAGCGCGGAGCGGATATTATAGGCGATGATGCTGGCGCCGCTTTGGAAGCGGGGATCATACTTGGCGTCGCTGGTGATGATTCCGGCTTTTTCTCCGATGGCTCTTCGGGCAATGGTCTTGCTCACCTGCACTTCCGGATTCTCGCCTGCGGTTTTTCCGCGCACCATTGCCTGTTTAATCTGCAACTCTCCTTTTTCGTCCAGAAGCATCATCACGCCCCGCTCGGCATTGATGATCTGGAAGATCAGTTCCAGGCTCAATTTGATCAGCTCCTGGAGGCTGTTGGCGGAATTGAGGGCGCGGGCGATCTGGTACAGGGTGTAGAAATATTTGCTCTCCCTTGCCTGGCTGAGCCGTTGATAACCGCCGATGGGATCAAGGCCGATCCCGATTTCATCGCCCAGCTCGGAAACCGGCCGGATCAACTCCTGATCCAGGCCTTGCATCATCCGCGGTTGAGCCTGAGCGCTCTGGTCCTCAAAGACCAGCTGGAAATTGCCGATCACGATCACATCGCCGGGCGCCAGGAATTCCTCGCCCACCCGCAGGTTATTGACATAGATCCCGTTCAGGCTGCCCAGGTCGCAGATTTTCCAGCGCTCTCCCTCGCGCTTGATTTCGCAATGCCGGCGCGAGATCAGGATGTCATTGAGCACAATGTCATTATCCGGGAGCCTTCCGATTTTGATCAGGTCCCGGCTGAATTCCAGGTTGACCTGATCCGGCGGAATGACTGAATAGATCCTTGCCATCTTTCCTCAAGATTTCCGGCTTGATTCCGCGATCAGCCGATCAATCGCCAGAAGCGCCTTTTCCAATTTTTCCGGCCGGCCTCCGCCCCGGCCCAGTTCCGGTTTGCCGCCGCCTTGCCCTCCAGCGGCTTCGCTGATCCCGGCCACTAATCTGCCGGCATTATATTGCTCAGACAAATCTTTGGTAACCCTCACCAAAAAATAAGCCTTTTCAGTGTCTGCGGTCCCGAGCGCAATGATCCCGCTTCCAATTTTGGGGAGAAGCAGATCCGACGCGGCTAGAAGCGTGGGCATATCAGCATTATCTATTTTCTCGCTGATAACTTTTATTTCACCCAAAACTTTAGCCCTTGTGACCATTTCATCCGGATCAAGAGCTTTGGATCCGAGTTTTGCTTGTTTCAATTCCTGCCGTAGTTTTTTGTCTTCGTCCAGGAGCCGCTGGACCCGATCCGTGAGCTCGGCCGGATTTGCTTTCAACATTCCCGCGCTTTCCCTAAGCGTCCGCTCCTGGGCCTGGATATGTTCAATAGCGGCTCTGCCGGTGAGCGCCTCAATTCTTCTCACCCCCGCGGCCACGCTGGCTTCGGAAATAATTTTGAACAAGCCGAGTTCCCCGGTGCGGTTGCAATGAGTTCCGCCGCAGAGTTCCTGGGAAAAATCTCCCATCGCGACCAGCCTTACCACTTCTCCGTATTTCTCCCCGAACAAGGCCATCGCCCCCCGGTCCAGGGCCTGCGGGTAGGAGGTATATTCAATCTTGATCTCCGCGTTCGCCCGGATCATCCGGTTGACCAGGGTTTCCACCTTAATCAACTCGGCCTCGCTCACCGGCGAGAAATGGGTGAAGTCAAACCGGAGCCGATCCGGGTCCACCAGGGATCCTTTTTGCTGAATATGAGCGCCCAGGATTTTCCGGAGCGAGGCCTGGAGCAGATGAGTGGCGCTGTGGTTCCGGGCCGTGTCAGATCTCCGGTCATCATCCACGATCAGCTCAATTTCGTCTCCAACCCGGATCTGTCCTTTGCTGATTTTGCAATGATGCACGATCAGGTCTTCCACCGGCCTTGTGGCGTCCAGCACCTCGGCTTCAAAATCTCTCCCCTTGATCCAGCCGCGATCCCCGACCTGGCCTCCGGTTTCTCCGTAAAAGCAGGTCTGGTCAGTGATGAACTGGAACTCCTGGCCGGCGCCGGAGATTTCTTTTTTCAGCCCGGCCTGGACGATCAGGGCCAGAACCTTTCCCTGCTCTTTGGTTTTGTCATACCCGCTGAATTCGCTTTTCACTCCCTGATGCCGGACCTGCTTGTAGATCGCCTCGGTATCTTCCGCTCCCGAGCCTTTCCAGCTCGCCCGCGCCCGTTCCTTTTGCTTTTCCATTTCCTGGTTAAAGCCGGCAAGGTCAACTTCAAACCCTTCTTCCTTGCCGATCACCTGGGTCAGGTCCAGCGGGAATCCATAGGTGTCATAAAGTTTGAAGGCGATTTCCCCGGCAAGGGTCCAGGAAATTTTGTCCTTCCGATGTTTTTCAATCTCCTCCCGGATCAGCCGCAAGCCGTTGTCCAGGGTTTGCAAAAATCTTTCCTCCTCGTTCCGGATCACTTCTTCAATATAGGCCTTCCGGTCCGTTAGCTCGGGATAGGCCTTTGCCATCAGATCAATCACCCGGTCGCAGACCTGGAAGAGGACCGGCTGTTCAAAGCCGAGGAGGCGGGAATGCCTTGCGGCCCGGCGCATCACCCGGCGGAGGACATATCCGCGGCCTTCGTTTCCGGGCAGGATTCCGTCCGCGATCAGGAACGCCATCGCCCGGGAATGGTCTGCAATCACTCTCATAGAAGTGTCCAGGCGTTCGTCCCGTTGATATTCTTTTTTGCTCAATTCCTCAATCCGGGAAATGATCGCCCGGAAATGGTCGGTCTCGTAATTACTAAGCACGCCCTGCATCACCGCGGCGATCCGCTCCAGTCCCATCCCGGTGTCAATGCTCGGTTTGGGAAGCGGGTTCATTTTTCCGGTTTGATCGCGGTTGAATTGCATAAACACCAGGTTCCAGAGTTCCAGATAGCGGTCGCAATCGCATCCGACCTTGCAACCCGGCTTCTGACAGCCGACCTTCTCTCCCTGGTCAAAAATTATTTCCGAGCAAGGCCCGCACGGCCCGATCTCGCCCATACTCCAGAAATTGTCCTCAGCCCCCATCCGGACCATCCGCCCGGCTTTTACTCCGATGCTTTTTCTCCAGATCTCAAACGCTTCCTCGTCTTCTTGATAAATCGTGACCCAGAGCCGATTTTGATCCAGGCCCAGCTCCCTGGTGATCAGCTCCCAGGCCAGGGCAATGGCTTCCTTTTTGAAATAATCCCCGAAACTGAAATTGCCGAGCATCTCAAAGAAGGTATGATGCCGGGAGGTATATCCCACATTTTCCAGGTCGTTATGCTTGCCGCTAGCGCGGAAGCATTTCTGGCTGGAACAGGCGCGGGTATAGGACCTTTTTTCCAGGCCGAGAAAGACATCCTTGAACTGGTTCATTCCCGCGTTGGAGAAGAGCAGGGTGGGGTCTTTTTCCGGGACCAGGCTGGAGCTAGCTACCACCTGGTGTCCGTTTTTCTTGAAGTAATCCAGGAAAATATTTCTCAGCTCATCCAGCTTCATTTTGCCTATTCACCGCAGAGACCCAGAGAATTTTTCTTTACGGTTTCTGGTTGATTTTTAGATTTTCCTTGTTTAACCATTAAAACTATCCTCTATAATCCTTCTTTCTCCAGCGGCTATTCCATAAATTTTATAGACCAGCTCGTCAATTTCAGCGTCAGTTTTTTTAATTTCTTCCTCAATTCTCGCCCTCTGGCCGGTCTTCTTATCTCCGATTTCATTGAGCCGTTTATTCAATTGTAATTGTTTTTTAACTAATTCTGAAAGCCTGGTTTCTATTTTTTTATTAAATCTTAAAGGTATTTTTTTAATATAAACTGTTTTAACCTGAGCAAATGTTCTTCCTTCTTCACGAACCATATTTCTATACAAATATAACATAAGTGTAGAATTTAGAATCCCTAATAACGACAATAAATCTATGCCTACATTTTCTCTCGGAATTATTAAATGAACCGTCTTATCTAAATAATACTTATTAAAATCTATTGTTGCAATAATTCTATCAGCAGTTTGCCTATATATTATTTTTGGTGATACTTCCATAAATTCTGGACTGAATCTAAATATGTCCTTTCCTGGATTTAGATATTTGTTATAGTTCCATTTTAGCCAATGACTTCCAAATTGATAGTTATATTTATTGATATCTCGGCCCTTTAAAAAAGGTATATCTCTATGATTTTTTCTTTCCCCTTGATATAATACTCTGCTCCCGATAGAATCCCCTCTTTTTTTACCCCGTCCAATACTCCAATAATTAAAGCCAACATCTTTGACATAACAAATTTCGCCAAGAAGCTTTTCTTTTTCCGATAAAAGTTTATCTATTATTTCATTTTTGGGCTTCCAAATCAAATCAATAAAATTTGCTTGTTTAATATCTGTCTTTAATGATACGCTTTCCAAATTAAATAAATCAGAATTCTTTAGTAACGGCAAATCATAGAATTCAATTATATTTTTATTTCTTTGAGATTGATTGGCTTCTTTTTGTAAAACAATTATCGAGTTGAAAACATTAGGGTCTTGAAAGACCCGATTTATTCCAAAATTTAAAATTTTGATTATCTTGGCTTGATTAAGGATTAGTTTTTTAAGGGCATCAAAATAAGTTCCGATTAGGTAGCTGTTGGGTATAATAAATGAAAATACACCCCCATTTTTCAGTAGACTTAGCGATTTTTCTATAAATGCTACATACAGGTCATTATTGCGTTTGAATGAAGGCAAATGATCTTCAAGGTATTTCTTTTCCTTTTCCTCAAATATGATTCCATAAGGAGGATTTGCAATGACAACCTCAAACCCGCCCTGGTCCATAATTTGCTTGAATTCCTCTTCCCATATAAAAGCTTTATCTCCCGCAACTGCTGGGTCATCAATCAAGGAATTTCCGCATTTGATATTCTGCTTAAGCAAGGGGAGCCGGTGTCCTCTTTCGGCAATTTTCAGCAAAAGGTTAAGCCGGGCGATTTCCACTGCCTTCTGATCCAGATCAACGCCAAAAATATTATTCTGCAAAATTTTTACTTTGGCCGTAAATGGAACTCCGGTTTTAAAATCAAATTCCGACTGGTTGTAATTTTTATCATTTTTAGAATAATACTCGTTTAAGACATCAAACGCCTTAATCAAAAATGAGCCAGAGCCGCAGGCCGGATCCAGGACTCTTATTTTTTCAGGATTAGCCTTTTTATTTTTAAGAAGTTCGCCCAAGGTATTCCTTACAATGTAATCAACGATGTAGGTTGGAGTATAGTAAATGCCCATCTCTTTTCTGTGAGCGTTGTTGCTCAGAAGCTTGGCTCTCTTCTCAGTTTTTTTCAGGAGATGGCCCAGATACTGCTCATAGATATTGCCCAAAACATCAGCCTCAATCGCTGAAAAGTCATAAGAGGCAGATTGATCTTCTGTAAAATAAAGCCCTTCAATTATCTCATGCAAAACATCATTATCAATATCCAGACTATCGCAAAGATGACTGGCGAAAATTTCGCTGTTATATTGTTGGTCATAATACTCAAAAACCTCTCTTAAATTTTTAATTAACTGCCCTCTGCCTTTGCTTTCCCACTCTCTTAAATTGGGCAGGAGGATTTTCTCTTCCATCTCCCGGTCTTCACAATTTCTGATAAAAATCAATCTATCCAAAATTCTCTGAACCGACTCTTCTAAATCCTCTTCAGTAAGGTTTTTGCCCTGATTTAGTTTTATTATGTTCTTTGACAACAGTTCCCTGAACTTTGTAAAATCCGATAAAAGCTGTTTATCAACCGAGGGCTTTTTTGTTTTTTGCCCCCATTTTTCAGCTTCCTTGTCCAATAAACCCTGCTCAAAGCTTTCTTTGGACAAAAGCCATAATTCATTAAATCTATCCAGGAACTGATTACAAGATATGGTTTTAAGGCGGTTCTGTGAAAGATCTGGGGTTTTCCATTCGGCGTTAAATATTTTCAAAGATTCAAAATTGGTCAGAACCGCCCAGGTACAACTTTTGATCCAGGCATAATTTATTGCCTGTTCAATAAATTCCGGCTTGTCCAAATCCTGTTTTAATGCTTTTGCTTCCAGGAAGAATTTAGGGATGCCATTGATCCGGAAGGAATAATCAACTCTTCCTTTTGATACTGTTTCTTCTGCAGAAACTTCATTGGCATCTTCAATATTCCATCCTAAAGCTTTAAACAAAGGAGTAATAAAACTATTTTTAGTATTTGCCTCATTATATTCTCCAGATCGGTTTTCTTCCAAAACCTTATTATATTTTTCAACAAGCTTTTTAATTTCGCTTTTAGCTTTTTCTATATCCATAGTCTCTTTTATTTTTGGGAGCTCGGGTCGGGCTCAGAAGCGCTCAATCTGGAAGTCATCCTTTTTGGGTTTGTCCCCGGCTTTTTCTTCTTCCTGCTTGTCAAAATGGTCCCATTGCTCGGTGTCTTTGGTGGAGGAGATGCCGGAGATTTTGAGTTTGAAGTCATCCGGGTTGGAGCATTGCCTTAGCGCTTCCTCCAGGCTGATCAGCTGCTTCCGGTATAACTGCAGAAGCGACTGGTCAAAGGTCTGCATTCCGTAAGCGGTAAATCCGGTTGAGATCGCGTCCCGGATTTCCTTGGTCCGATCCTTGTCTTCAATGCACTCCCGGATCCGGGCCGAGGTGACCATTGCTTCCACTGCTGGCACCCGGCCTTTGCCGTCTGCCCTGGGCATTAAGCGCTGGCTGATCACGCCTCTGATAATCGCGGCGAGCTGAAGCCGGACCTGCTTCTGCTGGTAGGGCGGGAACACCGCCACGATCCGGTTGATGGTTTCCGTGGCGTCCAGGGTGTGCAGGGTTGAAAGCACCAGGTGCCCGGTTTCCGCGGCGAGCAGAGCGGTTTCAATGGTCTCAAAGTCTCTCATTTCTCCGACCAGGATCACATCCGGGTCTTCGCGGAGCGCGCTCCGGAGCGCGATGGAAAAGGCCTTGGTGTCAAAGCCGACTTCGCGCTGATTGACGATGCTTCTTTTGTCGCGATGAAGGAATTCAATCGGGTCTTCAATGGTCACGATATGGCAGGTTCGGGTGGCGTTGACCAGGTCAATCATCGCGGCCAGGGTGGTGCTTTTTCCGCTTCCGGTGGTGCCGGTGACCAGGATCAATCCTCTTTGCTCCATTGCCAGCTTGGCCACAATCGGCGGGAGATATAGTTCCTCAATGCTCTTGACCGCAAAGGGAATTACCCGGAGCACGATTCCGATGGTGCCTCTTTGCTGGAAGATGTTCACCCGGAATCGGCCCAGACCCGGCACTCCATAAGCCAGATCCACCTCGCCGGCATCCTTGAACTTATCCTGCTGTCCCTTGGTCATAATCCCGAAGGCCATTTTATTCACCACATCCGGGGTGAGCCGAGGCGATTCCTTATACGGATAGAGCTGACCGTCAATCCGGAAAATCGGGGGCAGGCCCGCCTTGATGTGAATATCGCTGGCGCCGGCCTTCATTGCCACATTCAAGACTTCATTCAGGTCAACTCCCGGGGCTTTGGCCGGCGCTCCCGGCGCAGGCGCGCCTGGATTTTGAGGGGGCTTGTTTCCACCTGAGGGCATCTGGGTCGTCATTTGGATTCCTCCTTAGATCAAAATTCCTCTGGTTCAATCGGCCCGATCAGCTCGGCCCGGTAGCGCTCCTTGACCTGGGCTTCTATTTCCTCCCGCGCTTCCGGGTGCGCTTTCAGGAAGGACTTGGAATTCTCCCGGCCCTGACCCAGGCGCTCTCCTTTATAAGCATACCAGGCGCCGATTTTTTCCACGACTCCCAGGGCTTGTCCCAGGTCCAGGGCCTCTCCTTCCCGGCTGATCCCTTCTCCATACATTATGTCAAATTCCGCCTGCCGGAAAGGCGGGGCCAATTTGTTCTTGACCACTTTTACCCGCACCCGGGAGCCGATCACCTGGGCGCCTTGCTTGAGTTGTCCGATCCGTCTGATGTCCAGCCGGATGGTGGCGTAAAATTTCAGGGCGTTTCCGCCCGTGGTGGTCTCAGGATTTCCGAACATCACGCCGATTTTGGACCGGATCTGGTTGATGAAAGCAACGATGGTGCCGGACCGGGCAATATTGCTGGTCAGTTTCCGGAGCGCCTGGCTCATCAGCCTGGCCTGAAGCGCCATATGAGCGTCTCCCATTTCCCCTTCCAGCTCGGCCTTGGGGGTAAGCGCCGCGACTGAATCAATGGCGATCACGCTGACCGATCCGGCCTTGAGCAGGGTATCCGTGATTTCCAGGGCCTGCTCCCCGTAATCCGGCTGGCTGATCAGGAGGTCCTGGACATTCACGCCCAGCTTCTGCGCGTAATTCACATCTAAGGCATGCTCCGCATCTATGAACGCGCAAATCCCCTCCAGCTTCTGGGCCTCGGCCACCAGGTGCAATGCCAGCGTGGTCTTTCCGCTGGATTCCGGCCCGAAAATCTCCAGCACCCTTCCTCTCGCCATTCCGCCGACCCCGAGCGCCAGGTCCAGTCCGAGCGACCCGGTCGGGATAAATTCCACCTCCGGGATTTTGGCCTCGGCCCCCAGCCGCATAATCGCCCCTTTGCCGAATTGCTTCTCAATGATCTCTATGGCCTGCTTGATGGATTTTTCCCGCTCGTCCCTCTTCTTCTCCTGGTCCTTCTCTTCCCCGTTTCCTTTTTTGTCCTTGCTCATTCAACCCCCCTGGTTTTGCCTGCCAAAACCCCTTCCCTCAACATCGTATAGACCGCGCCGGAGGGATGAAGCCGGCTTTGAAACAGACAAATCGTTTTTGCTTCATAAATCCCGAAATTCTGATCCCCTTCTTTAGTTAGATATTCTAATAGATTATTAAGTTTTTTGCCAGTTTTGACCCGGCCGATGGTAAGATGTCCGGCAAAGGGCCGATCCGCTTCCCCCAGATCCCTCAAAAGCAGCTCCTCTTCCAGGCTCTGAAAAATTCCTTTCAACTCTTCCGCCCCTTGCGTCAATCCCGCCCAGATCACGCGCGGTCGTTTTCTCTCGGGGAAAGTTCCAAAGCCTTTTACTTCAATCGTAAAGGGGGCAAACTTTTGGGCAACCGCCAAAACCGCCTCTCCGGCAAGCTTGATCTCTGCGGGAGTCAGGCCGCCCAGGAACCTGAGCGTGATGTGCATTGACTCCGGCCGGACCCATTTGACATCGGCGCCGGTTTTTTGGAGCCGGGATTGAAATTTTCCCAGTTCCGCTTTGACCTCGCCCGGAATCGGCACCGCAATAAAAGACCGGATTTTTTCGGGCCGCTCAGAACTGTTTGTCGTCATCTTTTTTTTCTCCCGGCATTCGTAAATTTAACAGCCTTCTCCGGATGATTTCCAGCGCGGTCTGCGCGGAAAGCGTCCGAACCGCCTCCCGGCTGATGGGCAAAAACCGGAATTTCCGCTCCCAGATTCCGGTTTCATCCGCCAGCGCGATGTGCACGGTTCCGACCGGATTTTCCTCCGTGCCCCCGGCCGGCCCGGCAATGCCGGTGAGCCCAAGGGCGAGATCCGCGCCGGTTTTTGCCTTCGCGCCCTTTGCCATCTCCCTGGCCACTTCCGAGCAGACCGCTCCCTTTTCCTTGAGCAAGGACTCGCTCACCCCGAGTTCCTTGATCTTAAGCCGGTTGGCATAGGTGATGAATCCGCCCAGGAAATAGTCCGAGCTTCCGGAAATGTCAGTGATCCGTTTTGCCACCAGCCCGCCGGTGCAGCTCTCGGCCGTGGCGAGGGTCAATCCCCTGGCTTTCAACAGTTTCCCGACCGAAACTTCCAGGGGCTCATCATCTTCGGAGATAACATATTCCCCAAGCTCGGCCTGGATCATTTGCGCGGAACTGTTCACAATTTTTTCCGCCCGTTCCCGGTCTTCCAGAACTGCGCTCAGCCTTAAATGAATCTCCGGGAATTCCGGCAGAAACGCGAGTTTCAACTCCGGGTCAAATTTCATCTTGACCAGCCGGTCTGCGATTCCGCTTTCCGGAATGCCGTAAACCCTTAAGGTTTGCGCCTTAACCGTTATCTTTCTATCTTCCAATTCCATCAGCCTTGGGAGCAAAGAATCTTTTGCCATTTTCTGGAATTCGGAAGGAACGCCCGGGAAAAAGAACCAATGCCGGCCCCGGAGTTCAATTTCAAATCCAGGCGCAGTGCCGAACAGATTCGGAATGATGGCCGCGGTTTTGGGAATCATTGCCTGTTTTTTATTGGTAAGCGGCATCTGCATTCCGCGGATTTTAAAACGGGCTTCAATCTGATCAAGAATCTCCGAATGAAATTCAAGAGGCAGACCCGCATATTGGGCGAAAACTTCGGTGGTCAGATCGTCCGGCGTGGGTCCCAAGCCGCCGGTGCAGACAATGGCATCTGAATTTTGAGCCAGGAAATCAAAGCTTCGTTTCATTTCCTCGGCATCGTCGCCCGCCATCAGCAGATATTCCATTTTCAATCCCAGCGCTGAAATTTCCTGGGCAAAAAATTTGCCGTTGGCTTCGGAAATTTTTCCGCCGATCAATTCGTCGCCGATGGCCAGAAAGGAGATTTTCATTCTTATTTCTCGCCGCAGAGGCGATGCGCGCATCTACTCATCTTCGGGAACAACCGCCTGTCTGGTAAGAAGGTCAAAACGGTTGATGCGCCGGGGGTATTTTTTCAGCACTTTTTTTTGAGCGCCGGTCAAGCCATAGACTTCCTCTACGATCGCGTCAAGCTGGTCCCAGAGGGATTCTATGGTGGCGCGAAAGCCGGTCTTGGCGCCCTCGCTATCGGCATTAACCGATTTTTCCTGGAGCGCGGAAATTTTATCCGCCAGCGCGGAAAGCTGTTTGACAATATCGGGGTCTTCAATGATTGCGACAGGGAAGGGGACCAATTCGGCATATTGTCGGTTAAACTTTCTCCAGCCGGCGTCATTCAATCCCGCTTTTAATTTGGCAAGAGCATTAAAGAGGGTGGAATTGAAAACTGCGGCGATAGCATTAAGCTGCGCTGATGAAGCTCCATCAAATGATATAGAATTAACATTTACATTATCCTGGTAAACATCACCCTCAGGGTCAACGGTTGCAACCGTGTCTTCAATGGTCATTGGAAACAGCACCTTGGGGCTTGCTTGGCTAGCGAGATTCTTGGGGTATCTATACAAATGCCACCGGCTGGCTCCTTTTTCCATCTCAACCCCATTCATAATCTTCCGCTTCCGCTCTTCCAGGTAAAAGGCGGTTTTGGGATAGCGGTGCTTGAACTCCTGCCAGCCGATTTCGCTCGCCTGTCCGTTCTCAATATCGTAAGGGAAAATGACCCAGGCGTCGGCATTATTTTTCCGGAACGGATAGAACCCTCGGTTCCGGCACAGGGGCCGCAAAGCCGCTTTTTCCAGCGAAATCTCCTCGCCGTCTCCGTTTCTGCCCACCACCACTCTCGGCCGCACTTCAACCGGCTCAAACTGGTAGAACCTGCCGTAAAGGGTCTGCAAGCCGACCGAGATTTGCAAGCGGGCATGTTGCCCGATGGTCTTATGCCTCCGAGCCAAATCCTGATACACTTCCAGAAGGTCCGGCTGGTCGAAGGACCACACATTCGCGTTAACCGCATCCCATTTCAACACGGAATCCACGCTCGGCCGGCCGGCCTGGGCCAGAGCAAGCGAAGCATAGGTTTGATAGCGGAGGGAGGGACTATTCTTCTGCAAAATAATAATTGCCGTATAGGTGGTCCTTCCTTCAAAGATCTGCAGGTCCCGGAAGTCCTCAATCTCGGCGACCGCCTGGTTGCGCTTGAGCCAGGCGCGGACGAGCTCGCCGTAATCGGTTTTGAAAAACCGGTTCTGAATGATGAAGCCCAGCCGTCCGTCAGGGCGCAGCAGTTTCATTCCCTGCTCCATAAAGGGCATGGAGATGTCGGTCTTGCCTTGATTGGTGGTCTCATAGCGTCCGCTTTCTTTCAGGTATTTATATTGCGCCGGCATCCATTCCTTGTATCGTTTCACTTCAATATAGGGCGGGTTGCCGACAATGGCGTCAAAACCGCCCTCTTTCATAACCTTGCCGAAACCCGTGGTATGGCTATGCCAGTCAAAAGGCATGGTCTCCTGGATGACTCTTTCCGCGTCCATCCCCAGTCCCACCACATCCGGACCAACCAGCGAGTTCCCCTGCTTGATGTTCAGACCGATCCCTTGCAGGAACAGATGCGGCTCTCCGCAAAGCAGGGCGGCTTTTTCCGCATACCTTAACGCCAGGGACATTCGCGCCACCTCTACGGCTTCCGCGTCAATATCAACCCCATAGATGCAATGGTTAATGATGTGTTGGGAAACCTCCGGCGTGAGCTGGAGACCGTCTTCGGTTTCCACCACGAAATCCGGGCGGCGCTTATCCCCGGGCTTGTCCGCAAACCAGGAAAGGATTCTTCCTTCCAGATGATCGAAAACGCCCAGCAGAAAGCCGGCGCTGCCGCAAGCCGGATCCAGGACGCGCAATTGGAGTAATGCTTGCGGGTCTTTTCCTTCCAGCAGGGGCGACAGGGTTTTTTCAACGATCCGCTGGACCACCCAGGGCGGGGTATAGACCGCGCCCTTGGTTCTCTGGTATTCCGGTTTATATTCATCCTCAACGCGGCTTCCCACGATCCGCAGGCGTTTCCCCAGGTATTGTTCGTAAATGCCGCCGAGCAATTCAATAGGAATGACATCAAAGCGGTAGGGATTGGGGTAATACAGGGTATCGGTAATCTCCCGGAAAATTTTTCCTTTGAGCCACCAGGAGCGCAAATGCTTATCCACCCCGGAAGGATCGTCTTCCTCTGAAGCCGGAAACAAGATGCCGTCATAAACCCGGCCATATCTCTTCTCGTGCTCCTCGAGAAAAAGCGGCCAGAAACCGTCCGGATGCTGTCCCATTTCCAGCAGGGTGCCGAGTTCTTCAAAACCGAACGCTTCGCAGATCCGCAGGAAGATAATTCGGTCGAGAATTCTTTGCGCCGCCGCGGAGACCAGTGCCACCTCGCGCACTTTTTCATAGCGGATAATGGATTTGGCGAGTTCTTTCCGCCAGCCCGAAAGTTTTTCCTCAAAATCCTCGTCCAGGGTCTTGCTCCCTTTCGGCCGCTGATCATCGGGGAGCAGGCGCGCGAGCGAACCCGTATCAACGGCTTCTTTGGCGAAGTAATCCCAGAGTTCGTCAAAGCGATCGAGATACTGCGTGTAGTCCAGGTAAAGGACCCGGGCAATGTCCGCCTCGTCAAAGCCATGGGGGCGGACCCGGCAGTCAAAAACGGCGAGTTCTCTGAAAGAAAAAGCATAGCTGACCCGGAACGACTCGGACCATCCGTAACACCGGACCTGGTATGCGATTCCCTCGTCAACCTTGAGGTCCGCGGCGAACTTCTTGACATCGAGGTAAAGCAGGCGCTGGCGGTTGGAAATCAGGCAATAGTCGGGCCGGCTATGGGTGGCGCCCTCGGACTTGAGACGCCTGGCCGCGCGGCCTTGGATGCGATACTCCTGCCGGACTTGGAGCGGATCGGAGGAATCCCATCCGAAGATTTTAAGGAACCGCTCGGCCCAGGTCCGGGCCAGTTGCTCGGTTTGACCTTCGCGGCTTCCCTTATGGTAAATTTGGCTAAATTCTTGGACCAGCTCGGAAAGTTTTTGTTTTGCCAACGCTTTCCTGTCCATAGGTTGATGCCCCATCATTTCAATAAGTCTCTCATTAAATCCGCACTTTACTTTATCTTCTTTTCTTTTTCAAACGCGTAATTTTCTGTTTTTATATATTCCAGTATATAGTTAATCTTGCTATAATTTTCTGTCCGATGTTCTCCGTGACTCGGTGGTCAAATTATTGCTCCAGGTCCGATTCAAAATAATTGGGAATAAACCAGTCGGAAAATTTGCAAACAGAGGTTGGCGTAAATTCCCGCGATAATGTCGTCCATCACCACGGCGAAGCCGCGCTTGGAGACCTGGTCAAAATAGCTGGCCGGCCAGGGCTTGAAGATGTCAAAGAAGCGGAAAAGAATGAACCCGGCCAGGAGCCATTTCCATCCGGTCGGGAAGGTGAAGATCGTGACCAGGTAGCCAATAACCTCATCAATGGTTACGATCTGCGGGTCTCGGGTGAAGAGGATCAGCTCAGCCTGATGGGACGACCAGACCGAGATCAGGAAAATAATGATAATGACCGGAAGCACCGTCCACCATTGCAGTCGTCCGAGGAAAAAATAAATCAAAACCCCGAGCAAAGTCCCGAAAGTCCCGGGAATCAGGGGCGCGTATCCCAATCCCAGGCCGGAGGCGAGCCAGAGGATCAATTTATTTTTCATCGGCAATTTACTTTAACATCACGGGAAAGCGTGTCAAGAAAAGGGAATCGGGACTAAAGTCCCTCGCACGATAAGGAAAAAATCAAGATTGCCTTTTTGATAAAGATATGGCATTATTTTATTGGAAAGATGGAGAAAGAAGCGAAAACCTATAGGTGGCAGGTGAGCGAGAAGATGCTCCGGGAGATAGTGGAGGTGATCCGGAAAGAGGTTGATCCGGAGATGATCATTATGTTCGGGTCGCGCGCCCGGGGAGAGAACCGTCCGGACGCGGATCTGGATCTGATCGTGATTCAATCGGAGCCGTTTGAGGAAGAAATCAAGCGGTTCAAGGAAATAGAGAAATTATATCTTGCCCTCTATCATTTTGATGTTCCCAAGGACATTCTGGTTTATGGCAAGGATGAGTTACAAAAATTCCGCAATTCGCTCAATCATATTTTGGCGGAAGGATTGAAGGAGGGAAGGGTTCTTTATGAAAAACCTTGAAGAGGCTCTTTCCCTGCTTGGAAACGCCAAGGAGGATCTGAAGGCGCTGAAGCTGATCCGGGAACCCAAGATCTCATATGCGATTTTCGGATTTTGCGCTCAACAATCAGCGGAAAAGGCTCTCAAAGCCTGGATTTCCGCGCACGGATTGAAATATCCCAAAACTCATGATCTCGCGGAATTGTTCTTCATTCTTGAAAAACAGGGAAAAGGGCTTGGTCAATTTAAATCATTGATTGCGTTCACTCCCTATGCGGTTCAGTTCCGTTACTATGCTTACGAGAAAGTTCCGGAAATAATGGACCGGGGTGAAGCGATTAAAATTATTCAGGAGTTAATTGATCTGGTTGACAGCCAGATTAAGGAATCCTGACCCCGAATTTATCTTTTCAGCCGAGATTGTCTTTTCATTCAAGATCTGGCATTATTTTGGAAGGAAGATGAAGCAGAGATCAACTGGATATAAGTGGCAAGTGAGCGAGGAGATTCTTCGGCAGATGGTGGAGGTGATCCGGAAGGAGGCTGACCCGGAGATGATCATTATGTTCGGGTCGCGGGCAAGGGGCGAGGCGCGGGACGATTCGGATCTGGACCTGATTGTGATTGAAAAGGAGCCGTTCGGGAAAGAGAGGAGCAAGCTGAAAGAATTGCAGAAGCTCTATATGGCCCTGGCAGATTTTTCCGTACCCACGGACATCCTGGTTTATAGCCAGTCTGATGTAGAGAAATGGCGCGGTTCCATCAATAATGTGCTGGCCCGGGGTCTAAGGGAGGGCAAAGTTCTTTATGAGCGAAATAATTGAGAAAAAGCTGACAATAATCCCACGGCTTTTTGATATACGTTTTTAAAACTACTTTTTACCATTCACCATTGACCATTTACCGCCCGGATTACCTTTCCATCTGGCTGATCACAATCAGCATAACAATCAGATAAAGACTAGAAATGACGCTCACGGCAAAGCCGAAGATTGCCCAGCTTTTGCCCTTGAGCGCGCCCCGGGATTTTCTGATCCGGAACAGGCGAGGATGCTCAGGATCAGGGTGAACAAGCCCAGGAATCCGACTTCGGTGATGGTGAAGGGAATTTGGACGAATTTTCCCGCGGCGAGCAGGATTTGGACGATGGCGAGGATGAGGGCGCTCAGGGCGAGCTTAGAGGTTTTGCTTTTCGCAGCCGGGGGCTTCATCTCACGCCCTGGTTTTGCAGATCGTCCAGGACATTGTTTAGCTCCTTGCTCTCATTGATAGTCCAGACATCAAAACTATTATCCGCATCCAGGTTTCCCTTGGCCACGATCTGAAAACGGTCATCACTGACCCAGGCTTCAATCCCCGGGGGCAATTCCAAATCCATCCCGGCAGTGTCGGGAATGATTTCCTGGGCGGAAAGATAATAAGCGTATGCGCTTTTTGGGGGCGGGGTCCAGTTCAGCTCGGCAAAGGTTCGGGCGTATCTGCCATTGTCGGCATAATAAATCACCTGGGCGGAATAGATGTTATTCAGGCTGGTTTTGGCCTCAACTTGTTTGGCGTGCTTCTGGCTGGTAACAAAGCCGGGGATGGCGATGGCGGCGAGGATGGCGATGAAGACGGATAGAACCAGGGATGAGGCGCTGGTGATAATTCCGGCGATGGCCAATCCCCGGCCGGAGAGGGCGCCCTGGGAGTTACGGATTTTGAAGATGGCGATCATTCCCAGGATAGCTCCGATCAGCCCCAACGGGCCCAACGCTCCGAGGCTGACAATTCCCAAAATCCCCAGCACCAGGGAGGCGATGGCCAGGGCCGAATTTTTCCCTGCTGAAACCGCCCCGGCCTGGGCGCCGACCATTGAAAGGATCTGATTGCAATTCGGGCAAACCTGAATTCCCTCTGCAATCTCTTTTCCGCAATCGGGACAAAACATTTTTGCCTTCCTTTTTTGGTTGAGATTTATTTTGGAAATTTAGTCAGTAATATCATTAATGACCGTGACCTCTTGAAAACGCCTTTCCCATCAATCCACCTGCAATTTTTCTTAGCATATTCAATCAAAACGGTCAAGGAAAATTCCTGATCCCCGCTAATCCCTCTCCCGAGATTTTCCCGATTGAGCGCTCTGTCCCGGCAAAGTCATCACAGGATTAGTCCCGATATTCGGCGCCAGACACTCTTGCTTGCCCTCCGAAGCTTTAGCGTAGGGTGGTCTGGCGTTGTTTCTCGTTCCTGGTTCACCGTTTCTCGTTCCTCGCCTGCCCGGCGTAGCTCCTAAGGAGCGAAACAGGGTTCCTTTTTTCTCTTTTCTCTTTCCCCGTTCCTCTTTCCCCGTTCACCGTGCACCGTTTACCGCATTTGCATACACCACTCCCCTCAAACCTTCTTTGCTGTTAAAAAGAAGAATATTTTTTCTGCTTTTGCTCCAGACAATGATGTCCGGGTGTTGAGTCCGGGTTAATCGTGCTTGCCAGCAGAATATGGTTAACGGTCAAAGGTGAACGGTGATGGGCGAACTTTGGAAATCGGGATCGCCTCCGCAATCGTGCCCAGACTAATGTAATCCGTTATTCTCGTCCCCTTCGGCAGTTTGGCAACTTTTCCCGCCATCTCTATCCCTCCTTTTCAGGTTTAGGGATAGTTGATCATATTTTTACTTTAAGTGAACAGCTTTGAGCACTGAGCCGAATTCATTTGCTAATTGGATCAATACCTTCCGCCGTCGTTGGTATAAGTTCCATCATATCCGCCCCAAATAATCATATCGGTTCCAGTCCAGATGGCAGTGAACAAAATCCTTGCTGAAGGCGCGTTGGTAGTGGTGGTTGCGGTCCAGGAATCGGCTGATGGTTTATATCTGCCGCCGGTGTTAAAATATCCCCCGGCATCACCTCCTCCCCAAACAATCATCTCGGTTCCGGTCCAGACCGCGGCGTGATTATTCCTTGCGGAAGGCGCGTTGTCGGTGGAGGTTGCGGTCCAGGAATTGTTCACCGGGTCATACCTACCGCCGTCGTTGTAATAATACTCATTATAAGACGGATCATAATAATATCCACCCCAAATAATCATCTCGGTTCCGGACCAGACCGCGGTGTGAGAAATCCTTGCTGAAGGCGCGTTGTCGGTGGAGGTTGCGGTCCAGGAATTGTTCGCCGGGTCATACCTCCCGCCGTCGTTGTAAAAATACTCATTCCAAGACGGATCCATATAATACCCACCCCAAACAATTATCTCGCTTGCATTTGCATTCCAAACCGCGGTGTGGGATTCCCTTGCTACCGGCGCGTTGTCGGTGGAGGTTGCGGTCCAGGAATTGTTCGCCGGGTCATACCTGGCTCCATCAGCGTAATAATAATAATTTCCAGAATTTTCATCATAATAAGATCCACCCCAGACCGTCATCTCGGTTCCAGTCCAGATCGCGATATGCGAACACCTTAGTGAAGGAGCGTTGTCGGTGGAGGTTTCGGTCCAGGAATTGGTTGATGGGTTATATCTGCCGCCAGTGTTAAAATATGCTCCAGTGGTATCAATTCCGCCCCAGACAATCATCTCGGTTCCGGTCCAGACCGCGCGGTGGGAGTTTCTTCCGGAGGGCGCGTTGTCGGTGGAGGTTGCGGTCCAGGAATTGGTTGATGGGTCATACCTTCCGCCGGTGTTGAGATTATGCCAGGAGCCATCATAATATTTTCCGCCCCAGACAATCATCTCGGTTTCGGTCCAGACTGCGGTGTGAGCGCACCTAGCAGAAGGCGCGTCAGTGGGAGAGATTGGGAGCCAGGCATCCAGGATTTCCCAGTCATAAGTATCGGGAGAGGGGTCTGTATTCTTTGCCGCATCCAGGGCCCGAACCTGGAAGTTGTGCATACCCAGGGCCAAGCCGGTATAGTCCTGAGGCGAAGAGCAGGTAGTCCATGCGCCGGAATCTAATTGACACTCGTAAGTGCAAGGGGCTTCGGTGCAGGAAAAACTAAAAGAGGCCGATTTCACGGTGGAGGGATTTGAGGGCTTGGAGTCAATGGTGGTATCCGGCGGCGCGGTGTCTATGGTCCAGGTATAGCTTGCGGCCGTGGGATCCGGATTTCCCAGCGCGTCGCTTGCGATAACTTCAAAGGTATGAGCGCCATCTGATAATCCGGTGTAATCTTTGGGCGGGGGGCAATCCGCCCATCCCCCCCCATCCAATTGACATTGAAAAGTGCAGGGAGCGATGGTGCAGTCAAAAGAGAAAGAGGCGTCGGAAGAATTGGACGGGTCCGGTGGATTCGCGGTGATATTGGTATCCGGCGAAGTGATGCCAATAGTCCAGGTATACTTTGCCGGAGAGTGATCGGCTTGGCCGGAAGAATTGATCGCCCATACCTTAAAGGTGTGCACGCGATTAGCAAGTGCGGTATAGGTCTTGGGAGATTTACATCTGCCCCAGGCCAGACCATCAATCTGGCACCGATAAGTGCAGGGACCGGCATTGCAGGAAAATCGGAATTCGGCGGTATTTAAAGTTGATGGATTAGGCGGTTTACTGTTAATCCTGGTCTGGACCCCGCTGGTTTGATCGCTTTCGGAAAGGTCAAACCCTGAAAGGTCTTTATCCTCATTCAGGATTCCCAACTCAAGCGCTTGAGCGTCCCCCTGATCCTTATCAGCGCAAGCAATGATCAAGGAAAAGCCGAGGATCAACCCGAAAATCATTGCCAACCTGATTATTCCCCTCATCATTGATACCTCCTTCTTTTAAGTGGAAATCATTAAGTTTTCTATTGATTAAGATTTCATTAAAATAGTATCATAAATATTTGATCGTGTCAATCATTTTTTTCTGATGGTCTAATAATTTTTAGTTTGCTAAATTATAGCTTTTTCAACCATCGGCGTCCAGCTCAGCGGGGATTTGGACTGTTAACTTCGGTTAGCTCCCTTCGGGTCTGAGCCTCCATTCGGCCCGAGCTTATAGCCGAGGGCAGGGTCAAAGACAGCCGAGCCGTGTCCGCGGCACAGTTTTTTATCGGGATTTTTCCGCAGAGACTCTTGCCTCGGCGATCCGCCGGCGCTTGTAAAAAAGGCAAAGCAACGCGGCGCTCCCGGGGGCCTTGGCCGGGGGAATTTTGCAGCAAGCTTCAAGATGATAGAATAGAAGAAGATGAAGCAGAGGCTGGAATTGGGGATTGAGCTTGGGGTTGGGAAGGAATCGGGATTGAGGAGGTCGGAGGCGGGGTGGCTGGAAGATTTTAAGCTCAGGCGCGGGTCAATTTTGAGCTTGCAGGATCAGGCGGGAAAATGGTTCCGGGCGAGGGTGACTGAGCTCAATGAGAGCGAGCTAAGATTCAAGGTTTTTGCCGAGCTCAAAAGGCCGGTGGAGTCCGGGCTTTTTCTGATTTTGCTTCAGGCGATTCCGAACCAAGAGCGGATGGAGCTGATTATAGAAAAGTCGGTGGAGCTGGGGGTGGATCAGATTCAGCCGTTTTTTTCCCGGCGCTCTTATGGTTTAGCGGAGCTGAAGCAGAAGAAATGGCATCGCTGGCAGGAGCGGGCGAGGAGGGCGGCGGAGCAGAGCCGGAGGGGGCTGGTGCCGGAGGTTTTTGCGCCGAAGTTTTTGGAGGATGCGGTCCAGGTTTGCGGGGGAGTTGAGCTTAAGCTGGTTTTGTATGAGGGAGAGGCGGAGCGGGGTCTGAGGGAATTTTTGGAGGCTAAGAATTTGGTGAGGAGTTGCGCGCTGGCGGTTGGGCCGGAGGGGGGCTGGGAAGGGGAGGAGATAGAGGGGCTGAAGGGAAAAGGATTTGTTGCGGTTGGTATGGGGGGTAGGATTTTGCGGGTGGAGACCGCGGCGATAACGGGGGTTGGAATGGTTCAGTATATTCTGGGAGACCTTGGGAGATAATTTTGGATAGAGGGAGAAGGCGGGCGCTGATCTTTTTTTGGGCAACGGTGATTTTGAGCCTGGGTCTGGGGGTTTTGATTTATCTGGAGCCGGGCTGGTGGAATCATAATTCAGAATACCGGTGGCAGGTTCTCTGGCATGGAAGGAAGGAGATGGCGCTCTGGGTATTTTCGGGCTTGAGCGCGGTGGTGGTTTTGAGTTATGTGATCTGGGAGAATTTTTTGAGCCAATTGGCGGGAAGGTCTCGGGATTTTTCAGCCGGGGTTTTGATTCTGCTGGCCGGGATTTTGAGTCCGGTGGTATTGGCGCAGGTTGACCGGTATGGGAGTTATGAGCTTTTGATCCGGGTTCTGGTTGCGGATCATACCGGCTATTTCACGGATGCGCAGAGGTTTGGGAGCAGGGAGGAGTTGGTGAGGACCTATCTGGAGAACTGGGGTTCTCTGCAGACGCACAGCCGGACGCATCCGCCGGGGGTGATTTTGGTTTTTATGGGTTTGAATCGGGTGGCGGAGAGATCAGAGGGGGTTCAGCGGGTATGTCAATATCTGGTTGGGGCTGATGCGGAGAGGGGGCTGAAGGAGCATTTTCAGGTTGATCCCGCGGGGCAGGCCGGGGGGATGCTGGCTCTGGCTTTGATGCTGATTTCGGGAGCGATGAGCGCGGTGTTGGGATATTATTTGCTCCGGAGATTTTATTCGGCGGAACTGAGCTTTATCTCCAGCCTGGTTCTGGTTTCCCTGCCGGCATTTTCTCATCAGGCGCCAATGATGGATCAGGTTTTTGCGGTCTTGATTCTGGGCTCTGCGCTGATCGCGCTGGGGGGGATGGGAAAGCTGTTCCGGGTTGGGATTTGGCGGATGCTTCCGGCGGGAATTGTGGTCGGAGCCGGGCTCTGGCTGAGTCCGGGGGTATGGTCGGCGCTGATCTTGATTCCGCTATTATCGGCCGCAGAGATGAAAACCCGGCAACCGGATTTGACGGTGATTCAGATTTTGAAAAAATTGGCGCCCGCCGAGCTGATCATCATTGCGGGAATTATTTTCGGATTATGGCTGGGATCGCTTCTGGCGGGCGCAAGCTGGCTGGAGATTTACCGGGTGAATCGTCTGGGCTGGGATTTTAACAATACCATTTCCGGGAGGCTCAGTCCCTGGAAATGGATGATTTTTAATCCCTATGAATTTCTTTTCTGGTGTTCCTTGCCAGTGTTTCTGGGAGTTCTGGTAAAAATATGGCTTGAGGTTAAATCAGGCGGTTTTTCCGGGAAAATTGATTTCTTCTTCTGGTTTTCAGGGGCTTTTTTCATCATCCTGAATTTTTCCGGACAGATTTGCTATGAATCTCCCAGGCTTTGCTGGTTCTGCCTGCCTTTAATATCTGGTATGAGTGCAACTGGCTTGATCACAGCTATGAAAAAATTGCACAGGTTAATATTGATTGCATTTTTGGAGTTAATAATTTTCCAGACTGTGCTTTTGCGTCTAATCTACTGAATTTATTGACAAATTTAAGGTCAATCAGGTTATAAATTATGTTTTTCTGTAATCAGGTTTAATTTTATTAATCCAGGTATTGCAATTTTTAATAAAGTTTTAAGGTATTGCATTTGTCTGTTGCTGAAATTACCGGGCATATTTTGTTGAGTTCAGGTCTTTGAATCCTGGTTCAAAATTTGAATTTGATTTCAGGGGTCTGAGAGAGATTTATCAAATAAATCAATGAGTTTTGCAGAATGATATTAAAGATAAAGGGTTTGGGATTTAATTTGGGAGAATGGTATAAAGATGTGGAAAAAGTGTTGAAAACAAAACTGGCACGGTGAATGCATTTGGATATAAGCAGGAGGATTGAGATGGCGGATTTGAAGGTCAAAAACGGATTCACGCTGATAGAAATGATGATCGCTCTGGCAGTGCTGATGATAGGCCTGGTGGGGATTATCGGGATTCAGGTGGCAGGAGTTCATCAGTTGACGAAGGCAAAACAGAGAACCGCGGCGACCCAGTTGGGAACCCAGATTATGGAATCTCTTAAGAATGCTCCGATCAACCGGGATGATTCTTCCCAAATTTTCGTGGATTCTTCCGGCAAGAGTTTGGCGGATGCGGATGGAGCGGCATTGCTTGAGGATGCCGTGTCCGGAGACGGGTTTCTTACCTGGCATCGGCTTCGGCCAATGAAGGCGGATGGGACCATCCTTCCTGCTGCTGACAGCTGGAACCCGGAATATTTTTATATGGCGATCTATGGCGTTGAATGGGGCGGGGCCGGGGGCAGTCAATTTATTGACGCCGGGGGAACAAATGATGAGTTGGTGCTGGCGAAGTATCCGGACACGGTTCCGGGCGCGAATGAGATTTACATTGAGGTCTGGATCTTCTGGGTTGAGCCGGGTCAAAGGGTTCTATCCGCCGGGGGCCAGGAGCTCAAGAGTATCTGGGATTATTACGAAAAGATCGGGACCGGGTTTCCCAATGCTCCGAGCGTGGTTCCGAGGCGGAGAATGGTTTTAAAGACGATCCGAAGGGTTTAGGAAAGCGGGGCGGGAAATGATGAAGAGGATTGAACCGGAGAAGATGAAAAAAGGGTTCACTTTGATTGAGCTGATGATCGTGATCGCCATCAGCGCCATTATTCTTTTGGGCGCCTTCAGCTTTTTTACCAGACAGCAGACGGTTTTTGATCAGCAATCGGAGCAGGCGGAGAAGCAGGCGAATTTAAGGATCGCTCTTTATTATCTTGCCAAAGATATAGCTCTGGCAGGATATACCGGCACGCCCTGGGGAGTGGAAGCGGCGATTAAAAGCGCGAATCAAGCCGGGGTGAGCATCCCGATTCGGCCGCTCAAGCATATAGATGTTGCCACTGACCCGGAACTCAGTTCCTATCTTCTGCTTAACCGAAACAGTGAACCCCTGGACGCGATAGAGGTCTGGGCGAATTTTAATGAAACCGGCGCGTACACGCACCTTTCGGGAAGTGTCAATATGGGAGCCAGCTCTCTTTATGCCAATACCGTAGAAGATGGTATCTTTGTCAGTCAAATCTGGGACGAGGCCACTTCGGCCACTAAAGAAGTTAATCCCACCGGGGCGGTGATCGGATCCTATTCCAAGATGGGAGATTATCTTCCCATCTCCTCCATAGATAAGGGTGGCAAACAGATCAACTCAAGCGGTGTTTCCTTAAATAGATATTATGGGGGAGATATGGATGTGGTGGCGCCGGTGCTGAAGCGGAGGTATTTTGTTCGGGAGTATGGGGACTGCCCTGGTCCGAGATGTGAGCGATGGCTGATCCAGAGGAGCTATTATGCGGATGGTCCGGTTGACAATAGAATGGCGATGGGGATTCAGGATTTTCAGATTTTTTACGATCTGACCGACCCGGGCAGCGGACAGTTTGTGGTGGAGGTTGATCCGGCGCTGGCCGACTCGCCTTTTGATAGTTTTGATCCCTGCTGGGTGACCGCGGTAACGATCCGGCTTCAGGCCATAGTCCGGACCAAGGATCTGCCCCAGCCGCTGATCACCAATCTGAGCCGGAAGATCAAAGTGATGAATATTGGAGTGCAATCCGATCTGGCTAACTGCACCTGTCCGATCGGGGATCCGGATTGCGCTTCCTTTGCCGGGCCGTGAGCTGAGAAAGGGGGACTAAGATGAGCAGGTGGAGACAAAGGTTTACCGAGAAAAAAGAAGAGGGAATGGCCCTGGTGATTGCCATTATTTTGCTTTCCGCCCTGGAGATTCTGGGCTTTGCCCTGATCACGATGAGCGAGATTGATTATAGTGTTGCCAACAATATTTCCCGTTCGGAGGAAGCGGTTTATGGCGCTGAGCAAGGGGTGATGATCGGGATTGACGCCGTCCTGAATAATTCGGATATGAATTCACTTGCGGCCGGCGCTACGGTCGGAATCCATAGTTATACTTATCGGGGAGAAGGAACTTATAGCGCGAACGATTTATCTGAGCCTTATCCGAGGTGGAATGCGGTAGTGAAGGCCCTGGGAGAGGCGCCGCCGGAAACGGTGCTGACTTTAAAGTTCTATCGGTATCAGATTGAAAGCACCGGGATAGGACTCCGGGGTGTGACCAGACGGATCAGAGCCGAGATTTTAGCGTTTAAGCCGGTTACCGGCGGTCTGCAGGCGGTAAGGGAGACGACCAGAACGGATGTGACCCGAAAACTGGCCGCCACCACATCTGCCATAAAATAATCAGCTTTTGATGACCGGGTTTGATGAAAGGAGGCAAAGGGAAATGAAGAGCATAAAAAATAAAAATCGGGTCTTGGGATTGATCATCCTGATCCTGCTCGTCTGCCCCAAGCCGGCTTTCGCTGTCAAGGCCTATGTGCCTTTCTATGCGGAAGTTGCCGCGGCGCCGAATGTCCTGTTACAGCTTGATACCTCAACCTCCATGCAGTGGGGCGTGGACGGCACCTCCCAGGGGGAGCCGCGCAAGATAGATGTCCTCCGCAGGGTCTTGACCGGCGCCGGCCGGATTCCGATTATGTATGATTATAACGGCACGAATTACCAGGTTTATCACGGGCAAGTTGGCGGGGAGCTTAGTGTTTATCAGGAGCTGGCGGACCAGGGCCTTTTTATTGATGTCCTGGTAATGCGCTACAACAACTCCAGCTCAAACTACGAGCTGGTTTCCAGCGATACTACTTATAAAACCATGCTGACCAGCCACGAAACGGCTTATTTTACCTTCAAGACCTACCATGATAATCCGCTTCAGGCGGCAAAACCATCATTATTCCCGATGATTGCCAGCGCCACCTATCCTTTTCACAAATTCCTCCGGGATCATAATGCTGAGACTTTTACCCTGGTGGATACCAGGGATATTGTTGATTATGGATTTACCCTGAACCGCCCCATTTATCGGGCGGGAGGAGCTGGAGCCCTGGCTTTTAAAGATGATTTCGTGCGTAATTACGGCCAATATGATAACCTGAAAATCACCCGGGTAAAATATATTCCCGCAACGGGAACGGGATGTTATAAAATTGTCAATAAGAAGTATGCCTGTTATAAGCCGGCGCCCTTTCCCATTATCCCGCCCGATCCAGATCTAAGTCTAACCACCTTTGTCATCTGGGACGCTGAGGATTTTACCTATAATCTAGCCGGTATGTCCAATGCCTCTATGCGCCTTTATGATTTTATTGCTTATCTGAAATCCAACGGCGTGGTTGCAAATAATTATAACAGCTTCTTGACTGATACTACGAATCAAACGGTTTGCGGAGATGGCCCGTCCTTCCTCGTCTGTCCCTCCGATGGCAAGGGTGCGAGAGATGTTTTCAGAATCGCGCAGGACGGCACGGCTGCTTCCACCAAGGTAATTCCCAGAACCTATAATCCCGCGGTAAGCGCGGATGTCCAGGCGGTGGCGGACAGGATCGGGAACCATATTCCGATCGTGATGGAAGTTGAAGATGCGGTTACGGCCGGCACGGTGCTTCATGAATTTATCAAGGTTGCCGGAACTGATAATGAAGGGCAAAGCGTGAGAGACGGCCTGGGATACAGCGCGAAAACCTGGTCCGCGGATTCCCTGGATGACCCGAGCTTTGATGGATTCTTTGATAATAATAGTGGAATTTTTACCGGCCTTCCTTATACGGCGATGGCCATAGATAGCTATGGAATCATGGACAATTACAAGGACAAGGTCCGGTTTGCCCTGATGGTCGCGGATAAAAACACGGATGAAGATTTCCCCCAATCCTCTCAACCGGACGGACGCGGCTCCATCCTGGATTATAATTTCCCGGATAAAGATTATGAAGCCACCGGGGTTGAAGGCCTGGAACGACATAATAATGATCTCCAGGAATTGATCTCCCAGCAAGACCTTAATGAAGACGGGGTTTCCCCGCCCCCGAATGACAAAATGACCGATCCCAACGGCGTTTCCATCCTTCCCTGGTTCCTGAGAGATGTGGTGTCCTATCTTTACGCGGTTTGGTTTACCGATTATAACAACCCAAGAACCGGGGGCTATCTTTTTGACGCGCAATATGACCCTACTCCTTTTCACGACCCTACCTCTTACGACCCTACCTCGGGTATGTATAATCACTGGGACACCACGGGAATGCCGGATTTTAACGGCCATATCTTGCTCAATGACCCGTATTATTATAATCGTTGCCGGAGCAATAATGTCATTCTGGTCACCGATGGCCGGCAGTCCGGCGGTATGCAGGCCGGGACCGCCCGCCGGCTGGAAAGAGATTATGAATGGCTGTTAAAAGCTCCGAAGAATTGGCTGGCGCCGGCGGTTCAACCTGCCCAGGGATGGAAGCCGACCAAATTATATGTGCTCGCTTTTCTGGACGCGGAGGCGATGAAAGATAATCCGCCCAATAAAGAGGCGATCGCGCAATTGGAATGGGTCGCGGCCAAATCAAGTTTGGCGTTATTGGAGGGAGCTACAGATCCGACACTTACCGCGTGCGCCAATGCGGATCCGGAGGAGATTTGCGAGCCGGTTCTGGCCACTAATGAAGCCGAGCTGACCGCGGCCTTTACCAGGATTATTGACGCCATTTTAAAAGGGTCTTATTCCCGGAGCGCCCCGGTGGTCAATACTAATCTTTCCAAGGGAGCCGCGGGATATTTTGACATCGCGCCTAATGAGGAACCGCTCTGGATGGGGCATCTGGTCTGGGCGGATCTGGCTCCTCTCCAGGAACTTAAAGAAGGCTCAACCACGATTGAGCCCGAGTCTGACGCCGCGGATGTGCTTAATGCCCGGGATTCCAGCACCCGGGAAATTTTCACCTCTGAATATAATGACTCCACCAATGAATGGGACCGGGTGAATTTCGTTTCCGGCTCAGCCGCGACCCTGGTTGATTATCTCTTCCCGCTCTATCCTAATTATAATGCGGCATTTGACCAAAATGGAGATAATGCGCTCACTACCACGGATGCCGGCATCCTGATTGATTTTGTCCGGGCTGAAGACGGGTCCACTTACAAACTTAAAGATGAAAAAGGCCATCCCATTGTGCGGGATTGGAAGCTGGGGGCGATTTTTCGTTCTACGCCGATTTGCGCGGGCAAGCCTCCCAAAGAGATTTTTGAGAATGACAGTACTTATCAAGCTTATGCGGATCACTATGCGAATACGCCGGAAATAATTTATGTGGGAGCGTTGGATGGAATGCTCCACGCCTTTTTCTTTGACGATCTGGACGGGGATACCGGCCCCCGGTCGGCATTAGAGGAAGCCTATGCTTATGTGCCGAATTATCTATTGAATACGCTCTGGCATCTGCGGCTGGGGGAGCAGGAAGTTTATGTTGATGGCGATCCCAATGTCGCGGTGATGAAGGTGGCGGATACGGGTGTCTCCGACGGAGATACCTGGTGTAATGAGGATGAAGGCTGGTGCTGGCAGGAGATTCTTTACGGCGGTCTCCGGGATGGCGGTCCGGCTTATTTCTCGCTCAATGTCACCGATACCAACACCGTTCAAGGACAAGCCGGCGATAGTGTCACGATTCGCTGGGAATTCACGGACCCGGATAAGGAGGGTGTGTTTGACAGTATTCTGGGCAATAGCTGGAGCTTGCCTTATATTGATGAGCTCTTATATCAGCCTCAGGATGCCGGCACCGTCATGGATACCAGGGTGGCGATGATCTTCGGCGGCGGCACCAGTCCCTCGGGCAAGCCCTATGAAGGGTCCTGGCTCTATTTCCTGGATGCGGACCTGGGCACCCCGATCCCGAATCTCCTGGATGCGGACTCCACCACCCCGGTCCAGACTATCCTGGTGCCATCCATTGACCAGAATTGCGACCTTGCTCCGGGCGAGCTTCTCACTGCGGAAAATTATGCGGACAACTGCGACCTCACCGTCAATAACACCAATCAGGTGCCCAGTGATATTTTGATGCTGGATGTGGACCGGGATGGATTCCCGGATTGGGGATACTTCGGGGATATGCAGGGGCGGGTTTGGAAGATAAATGTGTATAACCATGACCCGGCTGAATGGGGAATCTGTCTGTTCTTTGACAGCGGCGACACCGGATATGATGACTTATCCAACCCGGAAGCGGATTGCGATGGAGACCTGAGGGATTATGAGGCGGATGAACAGCCCGATTGCGTCGATCCTGATAAACGCCGGCCCTTTTTCTACCGGCCGGATCTCGCCAAGTTTTATCAGCAATGGATGATTTATATCGGAACCGGGCACATAGAATATGAATCAGAAGTGCAGGACGAGACCATTCGGAATTATGTTTTTGCGCTCCTGGATGAGGATAATCTTGACGAATGCTCTTATGCCACCATCTGGCCCGGGGTTTATGAAGCAGGTGAATCCGGATGGCCGATCCAGCTCGGGGTAAATGAAAAATTGCTTTCGTCTCCCCTCGCGATTCTTTCCGAGGATAATCGCTATGGCGCGGAAGTAACTTTCCAGACTTTTGTTCCCACCGAGACTACCAATCCTTGCAGTCCGGGAACCAGCTATACCTGGAGAGTGGATTATAATTCCGGGAGAGGCGCAATTCTTTCTACCGGCGACCTGGTGAGAAAGATCGCTGAAACCGGCTTTGTCGGCAAAACTTTGACGCTGGGGAATATGAAACTTACCTTCAATCCTTCAAGAGAGCCGCCCGGATTTCCCGGCCAGAAAATAGATATTGATCCTTTCCGGGGATATTATTACTGGTGGATTAAATAAAAATACTGCGCGGATGAGCCGGGGCGGGTTTACAACCCGCCCCGGTTTTTTATGCTTTTAATGTGCGAGCGCCTTTAGGCGCGATAATCAATACCCGATTTTTATTTCAAAATCCCGGATCTGATCCTTTAGTCTCAACTCAATCACCGCGTTTTCCGCATCATATAAATAGGCCAGGTTCTCAAAGCCCTTGCCGACGGAGAGTTCCACTGAATTCGGCTTGCGCACCCCGAATACCTTCAGAAACAGCTCCCGCTCCACCGGCTGATAGTTCCCTTTGCCCTCCGCCTTGCTGATCAATAAGCCTTGCGCAACCGGCTCCTGGCAATATCGGCTGACCAGATATTCGCCTTTCAGATAGTCAAACCCGTCTCCGGCATCTTCATAAAGCTCAAAGCAGGTTTTCTGTTCCGAACCATAAAATTCCACGCTCAAGGGCGACCAGGGCTTTTCCCCCGTGTAATTCATCACCGGCGCCAGCGGAACAATCCCGCCCTCCCGAACATACAATGGCAGATCCGCCAAGGTCACCATTTCCACTATCTCTTTCCCGCCGGGGATTCTCTCCCCCTGCTCAAACCGGTACCAGTTCCCGGCCGGGAGATATACCTTTTTCTGCCGCGTCCCCTCCACCGTCACCGGCGCCACTAACAGCCAATCCCCCCACATAAATTGCTGGGAAAGCTGATAGGTTTTCTCATCGTCCGGAAATTCCAGCAGCATCGCCCGCATCATCGGGAGATCGGTCTCGCTCGCCTCCTTGAAATAGGTGTAGGTATAGGGCAGGAGCCGATACCGGAGCTCAAGCGCCCGCTTGCTGATCGCCTGAACCTCCGGTCCATAAGAGAAGGGATCCTGGGACGGATGATAAATCGCGGTATGGGTCCGGCAGAATGGATAAAATACCCCTTGCTGGAGCCAGCGCGCATACATCTCCCCGCTCGGCGCCAGCACGAATCCGCCGATGTCCGTGCCCACATCCGGAATCCCGCTGATCCCCAGGTTCAATAACATCGTCAGGCTCAGCCGCAACTCCGGCCAGGTCGCGAAATTGTCCCCGGTCCAGACCGACGAATATCTCTGCAGGCCCGGATACCCGGCCCGGCTGATCACAAACGGCCTCTGATCCGGGCGGTTTCGCTTCAAGCCCTCATAAGTCCCTTGAGCCTCCAGCAACGCATAGACATTATGAATCTTCGCGTGATCCACCGCTTGATCCTTGCTTCCGTGAACCATCTCCAGCCACGGAACCGGGCCCCCGGAAGGAACCATCAAACTCCCCAGCCGCACATCTTCCACCCACCCCGCCGGCTCGTTCATATCGTTCCAGATCCCGTCCACTCCCAGGTCCAGCAAAAACTTGTGCAGATTTCCCCACCATTCCCTGACTTCCGGCTTCAAGAAATCCGGAAAGTAAACATCTCCGGGCCAGACCCGGGCCTGGAAATATCCGTTGTTTTTGCTCCGGACAAAATAATCGTTTTTCAATCCCTGGTCATAGACATAATATCCCGGCTCAATCTTGACCCCCGGATCCACAATCGTGATCACCTTGAACCCGTCCTTTTCCAGGTCCGCGAGCAAGCCCGCCGGGTCTGGAAAACGCCTCGGATGAAAAGTAAATACCTTGTAAGCGTCCATATAATGAATATCCAGGAAAATCACATCACAGGGAACCTGGAACTGACGGAACTTGCGCGTAATCGCAAGCACCTGGCCTTCATCGCGGTAACTGTAACGACATTGCATATTGCCCAAGGCCCAGAGCGGCGGCAAGGGAAAGCCCCCGGCCAGCCTCCCGTAACCCGCGATCGCCTCCTTCGGCGTCGGACCGAAAATAAAATAATAATTCAGCTCGCCCCCGTCAGCCTGATACCGCAATTCCCCGGAATCGCTCTTCCCGACATCAAATACGCTCCGATAACTATTGTCCAGAAAAATACCGTAGCTCATTCCCTTCCGCAATGCCAGATAAATCGGATGAGATTGATAAATCGGGTCCGTCTTCGTCCCATAACTCTGGTCCGAATTCCACATCACCAGCCGCTCTCCCAATTTGTCCAGCCCACCCGTCTTTTCCCCGAATCCGTAATAATGCTCTCCCGCGGGAATACGCCGCGCCACCCCCGGCTTCCCCCCTTCAAAAAATATCCCGCCCGATTCCGGCTCGGATAAAATCAAATTGTTATTCCGATCATAGATGCTGATGCTCCCGCCCGCTTTCAAAATTTTACCCTTCAGCAAATTGGTCTCAAAATTCAAGCCCTCCTCGTCCTCCCAAACCTTTACCGCCTTCGCCTGCGGCGAGTCCTTCATAATTGCGAACGACTGATCCGGCTCATAGCTCGTCTGATCCGTCGCGCGAACCCTGATGATCCCATCCTCCAGTGCGCTCACCTTCATCAGCCCTTTCTCAAACCTGACCAATACCCCGTCCTTCTCCGGCTCAAATCCCTTCATCATCCCCAAATCTTCCGCCCTCGCCGCCCAGGCGGCGCAGGAGCTTATGCCCGCGATGATGGTCAGCAATCTAATTACGCGGCCGACTTGATTCGCAACCTCTGAAATCTGAAAGCTGAAATTTGAAATCATCTCCCTGCCGGCGAATTCAGCCGCGATCATCTTTGCTAAAACTCTTCTCATCACTCTCTCCTTTTCCTTTTCGTGCGAGCGACTTTCCTGTCCTCCGAAGCCTCTTCTTGCGCGGACATTTTGTCGGCGAAGGAGGAATTCCCGATTCCTTACTGTGCGGGGGACTTTAGTGCCGATTCCTTACTGTGCGGGGGACTTTAGTCCCCCTTCCTCCACTTCATTTGCCTCAGCATCCCCCGGATCATCTTCACTTCCCGCGGCGTCATCATCGCCTTGTTAAACATCCTCCGGAATCCCAGCATCATTCTCCGAGGATCACCCGCCTCCATAAAACCAATCTCCGTCAGCAGTTCCTCCAGATGCCGATACATCTTTTCCCTCTCAACAGTATCCGCCAACTTCCCCGCCCTTTCAACCCCTGCCCGGAGCGATCGGTTCAACTCGTAAAGAACCACCGCCACCGCGTGGCTCAGGCTCAGGGTCTCAAACTCGGTTCCCGGATGAATCCCGACCACCCACTGGCAATGCTTTAGTTCCCGCTCCGACAATCCCACATCCTCCGAACCGAACACCAGAGCTACCCGGTGAACCGGAAGCGCCGGGATCAGCAGTTCCGCCATCTCAGCCGGGCTGATCACATTCTTCTTTCTCACCCCATACCTCCGGCTGGTCCCGATCACCAGTCCGCATCCCGAAATCGCATCCTCAAAATCACGGTGAGTCTTGGAAAGCGACAGAATCTCCGCGGCCTGAGCCACCGCCCGAGCATAAGCCTCCTCGTTCAACTTCGCCCGCGGATTCACCAGCCTGAGGTCCGAAACCCCGAAATTCTTCATCGCCCTCGCTACCATCCCCACATTCCCGCTGTATTTCGGACTCACCAAAACTATGCGAATTTTTTCCATTGGGGTCAGGGCTTTACATTTTACTTAACTGACCGACCCTTAATTTTAGCGTTTTATCCTTGGGCAATCTTTCCTTGAGGCGGCGGATGCCCAAGGACACGCCCGCTAGACTTACCCCCAAGGTTTCCGCGGTCTTGACCACGCTGACCCCGCAATTCTCCACTAAATGATAATACGCGGCCTGCCGAGCCGGGAAATTTCTGTGCTGTTGAAGCAATTTTTCGGGTTTAACCTGAAAAGCCTCGGCAACTCGCCTGAGTTCCTGGGCAACGCTCAGGCCCCTTCTTTTTTCCGCCGAGTAATCGCTCACCGCCTTAATTTTGCCCCCGGGCTTATATTTATTGACCATTTCTTTAACCCGTTCGGCCGGGCCGATAATCGCGCTGGTTTTCAATTGCTCAACAAATTTTGGCTTCATTCCGATCAGTTCCAGACATTCCTTCCGATAATTATTTTTCCGCCTCGCCGGGCTTTTGCCATAATGAGAAAGAATGTCTTCCGGGTCCAGCCATTTAAACCCTGGCCGCAGACCCACATAATCTTTGAAACTGGACCAGGGATATTGAGCCGGATTTTCAACGATCCCGGCGCGGACCGGATTGAGATGAATATACATGCTCAAATGCAAATAATGCGCATCGTCAATGACCAGAACCGACTTGAACCTGCCCTGAAAAAGATGTCCGATCCGCTGGTGCCGGTGGTTAAAATAGCCGGTGTAAGTTCCATTCAGCCAGTGCATGCCCTGGCTCAGGTTCGCGAGCGGAGTGCGCAGAAAAATATGAAAATGATTGTCCATCAGGCAGAAGCTATAGATCACAAACGCGAACCGTTCCCGGCCCCGGCCCAGCAAATCCAGAAACTTGCTCCGGTCCCGGTCATCAAGGAATATCGCCTGGTTCGCGTTTCCACGCGAGGTGATATGATAAACCGCGCCTTCAAATTGTATCCGCCAGGGTCTCGCCATGGTCCTAAATTTTATATCAAAATTTTTGACGCCTGTCAAGTCTTATGTAAAATGTAAAGCCCTGACCCCAAAACCTATCGGCTGATTTTGATTTGAATCTGGTCTCTGGTGTCAGGGAGGATGAAATTCAAGCGACCGGAGTCAAAGCTATAGGTCAAGTTTTGTGTTTCTTTGCCTTTAAGCAGTTCTACTTTTAAGGGCTTCTGGTCAGTGAAGATCACAAAGGACAGCTCGCGGCTGGGAGATTGCATCTTGCCTTGCGCAGGGGCTTTGGTAATCGTCAGCGTGGCAGTCTCCGACTGCTGGCAGAAGTGGTTGAGCAGGTATTCGCCGTTCAAATAGCCATACCCGTTTCCCGCATCCTCGTATAAGTCAAAGCAGGACTTTTCCGAGCCGGGGTAAAATTGGAGCGTAATTGGCGACCAGGGTTTTTCGCCCGTGTAATTCATCACCGGCGCCAGCGGAATAATCGCTCCGGCTTTGACATAAATTGGAATCGTATCAAGCCCGACCGCCGCCTCAAGCTCCTTCTCACCTTTAATCATTCCGCTCGTTTCAAACTGATACCATTCTCCCGCGGGCAGATAGATTTTCCGGCTCGCAACTTTCGGCTCCATCACCGGCGCAACCAGAAGCCATTCCCCGATCATAAACTGGTCGGTCATCTGATAGGTCTTTTCATCTTCGGGAAATTCCAGGAGCATTGCGCGCATCAAGGGTCTTCCGTTTTCCGAAGCCTCTTTCATATAAGAATAGAAATAGGGCAGGAGTTGATACCGGACCTGGATCGCTAATCTGCCGGCGTCCAGAACCTTTTTCCCGAATGAGAACGGGTCCTGGCTCGGTGTGCCCTGGGCCGTGTGCGTGCGCGAGAACGGATAGAACACGCCTTGCTGAAGCCAGCGCGCATACATCTCCGCGCTTGGATGCCCGCCAAAGCCTCCGATGTCAGCCCCGACCATAGGAACTCCGCTGATGCCGAGATTCAAGAGCATTGATGGCGCGAGCCGCAGTTGATCCCAGTTGGAAGTATTGTCCCCGGTCCAGACGCAGGCATATTTCTGGATGCCGGAATATCCTCCCCTGCTGATCACAAACGGCCGCTCCTCGGGCCGGAGCGTCTTCAAGCCTTCAAAGCTCGCCTGGGTCATAAGCGAGCCGTAGGCATTATGCGCGAGCGCATGCTCAATTTCTCCGTTCGGTCCATGCCGCATCTCCAGAAAATTGACCCCGCCCCTGACCTTGCTCCATCCAGCCGGCTCGTTCATATCGTTCCAGATCCCGGCGATGCCGAGGTCGGTCAGGAATTTCTGCAATCCGCCCCACCATTCCCTGACATTCGCCTGATAAAAATCCGGATAATACACCGCGCCCGGCCAGACATTGGCCGTGAAATAGCCGCCTTGAGCGCTGTGCACGAAATAATTTTTTTCCATTCCCTGATCAAAGACCGGATAGCCCGGCTCAATCTTCACGCCCGGATCAACAATGGTGATGATCCTGAAGCCATCCTTTTTCAGATCAGAAATAAGTTTTTGCGGATCTGGAAACCGCTTCGGATGAAAGGTGAAAACCTTGTAGCCGTCCAGATAATGGATATCCAGGAAGATCACATCGCAAGGCACACGCAGTGTGCGAAATTTCTTTGCCAGCCTCCGAACAATGCCCTCGTTTTTGTAGCTCCATCGGCACTGCTGATAACCGAGCGCCCAGAGCGGCGGAAGCGGATACCGACCGACCAGAGAACTGTATCGCTCAATCACCTGCATCGGCTCGGGCCCGGCGATGATATAATAATTCAGTTCGCCCCCGTCGGCCTGATATGAAAATTTCCCGGGATCGGTTGCGCCAAGATTGAATTCCGACCGATACGAATTATCCAGAAAAATGCCGTAGGCAATACCCTTGCGCAAAGAAAGATAGTATGGATGCGATTGATAAATCGGATCATCATCCACATCATAGCTGTGATCCGTGTTCCACATCACCATCCTTTGACCGAGCTTGTCAAACGGGCCGGTCTTTTCCCCGAATCCGTAGAAATGTTCTCCCGGCTGGATCAGCCGGACTATTCCCGGCTTGCCGTCCTCAAAGAAAATACCTCCGCTTTCCGGCTCCGCGAACAGCAGGTTCCCGCTTCGGTCAAAAATCTCAAACCTGCCCGGATCCTTGCCGATCCTGATCTGAAGCTTATCCGTTTTCAGAATCAGCCATGATTTCGCGTCTTCAGTCTTGATTGGCCCGGGCCGGGGACCGCCGGAAACAAGCGCAAAAGAGAAATCCGGCGCAAATTCTTTCTTGCGGGTTGCCCGCACTCTGACAATTTCCGGGGTCAGCTCGCTCAACTTGACTATGCCGTTTGAAAAACTGATCACCACCCCGTCCGGCTTCTGCTCCAAGCCGGCCATTTTTCCCAGGCCGGCCGGATTGACCTGGGCAAAAACCGTTCCGGCCAGCGCCAACCCCAAAAACAAAATCCCTGATAATTTCCTGAACATTTATCTGCTCCTTCGGTAATTACTGTTATCAAAATATATCGCAACTGGAAACAGATGGCAATCAGAGACCGGCCTTGGTGTGGCGCCCAAAAAAGAATTGTTTTTCCTTGACAACTTATTTGCAAAGGGAGTAATTTATAAATGGTTTTCTCAAAGGTTTGAGAAGGGAATCCGGGCTGAAACCGGGGTTCTAAAAAAGGAGGGCTAAAATGATTGCATTATTGGCGGTCCTGGCGGTTCTCATCGCGGTGATCTTGATTCTGCCGTCTTTCCGGAACATCGGTCCGACCGAGATCGGTCTGGTGACCAAGCGGTTTTCGTTCAAGAAGCTCACGGAGGACAATCCAGTGGCGTTCAATGGCGAGGCCGGGTACCAGGCGGATTTATTGATGCCGGGCTGGAGATGGAAGCTGTGGATTGTTTACAAGATAGATAAATTCCCCTGGGTCCAGGTTCCCGCGGGAGAGATCGGCGTGGTCATCGCCCAGGTCGGACATCCGCTTCCGATCGGCGCCAAATCCGCGGTGTTCAAAAAGGAGTTTGCCAATTTCAGCGACCTGAGACAATTCCTGGAACTGGGCGGTCAAAAGGGAGTTCAGCGGCCCGTGCTTTCGCCCGGGACCCTGGTGCCGATTCACCCGGTCGGGTTTCTGATTCTGACCAAGCACAAGGTTTACGGCATCCCGGTTTCGCCGCAATTTAAAAATCTGGGCAGACAGTTGGCGCCCGCGGATTTCGGTCTTCATCCGACTCAACTGGAATTGGTGCGGATAGAGCCTCAGCCCATGGAGGGAAAATCTTATGCCGTGGATATGATCGGCGTGGTCACGACCTTTGAGGGAGACCCTTTGCCGGCCGGGGACATTGCGAGCCGGCTGAGCGCATTTGAGGATGTGGACAAAATGGAGAAGACCGGAGAGAGCGACATCAAACTGATTGAAACCATCCTGGGTAGCAAGAATAACCTTCACAACAACTATCAGGACTATCAGGCGTTTCTGGATAATGGCGGCAAGATCGGGCTTCAGCACGATCCTTTGCTTTACGGCGCATACAATTTGAATCCGTTCCTGGTCGCGGTGGAAAGGGTGCCGATGTTGCTGGTGGAGCAGGGAGAAGTTGCTGTGATCAAGTCCTATGTGGGACTGCCGACCGAGGATGTTTCGGGCGAAGATTTCAAGTTCGGGAGCCTGGTCAAGCCCGGGCACCGGGGCATCTGGAGGGAGCCGCTCCGGACCGGAAAATTCCCGATCAATCCGAGATGCTATGAAGCAGAAATCGTTCCCACCTCCATCCTCACCCTGAACTGGGCAGAGGCAACCTCGCTCGCGCACAAGCTGGACGCCAATCTCAAGCCGATTGACGCCAAGTCCCGAGAGGGATTTGTCTTCAAGATTGACCTCCAGGTCCAGATCCATGTCCCGGACACCAAGGCGCCCAAAGTGATCTCCATTGTGGGAACTATGGCGAACCTGGTGAACGAGGTTCTGCAAGCCGCAGTCGGGAACCATTTCCGGGACAAGTTGCAAAGCATGCCCGCGGTAATGTTCATTGAGACCAGGCAGGAAGTCCAACAGCAGGCCCTGGCTCATATCAAAAGTCATCTGGCGCAGTATGAAGTTGAGACCAAGGGGGTTTATATCCAGGATGTGGTCCTGCCCCAGGGACTGGTCACGGTCCTGACTTCCCGCGAAATCGCCAACCAGGAGATCAACACCTTCAAGAAACAACAGCAGGCCCAGGAGCAAAGGATTGAAATGGAAAAGTCCAAAGGCACCGCGGATATGCAGGCGGAGCTGGCCCGGTCCAAAGTCGGCATTGACATCAAGACCAATAACGCGGTGGCGAGAAAGGCGGAAGCGGACGGCGAGGCGACCTACATCAAGGAAACCGGCTTTGCCAAGGGAGCCGAGGTTGAGGCCGTGGGACTGGCGCGCGCCAAGGGATTTGACGCCCAGGTCAAGGCTTTGGGAAGAGAGGCAACCGCTCTGACCAATATCCTGACCGCGCTCGCGGAAAAAGGAGTGAAATTTGTGCCGGAAATTTTAGTGATGGGAGGAGAAGGCGGAGGTCTGGAAGGCCTGGCCGCCACCTTGATGAAATTCCTCAAAACCAAAACCGACCAGGATGCCAAAAAGGGAGCCGTTTAAATCTTGACAAAACAGGATATTTTTAATATGCTTTCTTTTAAAAGGAGCATTGAATGGATATCTGGCAAATAGATAAACTAGTATTATTCCTGATTGTCTTTATGCCCGGCTTTATCTCAATCAAAATCTACGACCTTCTGGTGCCGGCGGAAAGACGAGACTTTTCTTCCTCAATCTTTGAAGTTGTCGGCTACAGCGCCTTAAATTTTGCCGCCTTATCTTGGCTGATCATTTTTATGCATTCAGGAAAATTTTACGATGCCCATAAAATCTGGTATTTCATATTCCTTTTCTTTATCTTATTTATTGCGCCGATCTTCTGGCCGATCCTGTGGCTCAAATTGATTTCCCTTCCCAGGATTGCCCAATATGTTGTAAGTCCGATTCAAAAGCCCTGGGACTTTGTTTTTGGAAAAAGAAAATCTTATTGGATTATTGTCCACCTGAAGGACGGCAGGGCGGTAGGCGGAAAATTCGCTGAAGCCTCTTCCGCATCCACTTATCCAGCCGATGAACAAATTTATCTGGAAGAGGTCTGGCAGATAGATGAGAATAGAAATTTCATCAAGCCGATTGAAAGATCAAAGGGAATCATTATACTAGGTGATGAGATCCGAGCAATAGAATTTTTTAAATAACCCTGGTCAAAGGGAGGTGCTAAAAATGGCAAATCCAAAAAATAATATCGCTGAGACGACAAGAGATATTCTAGAAAAACAGGCAGAAAAAAGAATTTACAGGCCGACGGAGGACGACCTGGATTCTTCCAATCCCCCCCGGGGAGGCTCAGGACTTCCGTCTATCCCACCCGGCTCCAATAACCAAAATCAGCCTCAAAATCAACCCTCTAATTCCACCCCTGAAAAGGATAAATAATTATTTCAGACATTTGAATTTTTCCCCAGCGCCAGATAAACCCCCAGCGCGATCAAAGCGGCTCCGAGGAGAAAGCGCGGCGTCAGGTGATCGTGAAAGACCAGAGCCGCGAGCGGGATGCCGACGATGGGCTGGAGCATAATGGAGATTCCGACCCGATGGGATTGTCTCCGGCTCAAAACCACATAATAAATCCAGAAGCCAAAGGAGGTGGCGACAATTCCAAGATAGGCGCAGGCGAGAATGGATTTCGCCGAGGGCAATTGTTGCGCGAATTCGGTTCCGATCCTGGCGCCGAAAATGACGGTCAGGATCAGCCAGCCGCAAAAGAGCGCAAGCGCGGTGGCCAGGAGCGGGCTGACTTTTTTCAGGACGGATTTGCCGATGATGGTGTAAAATCCTTCAATAATAATCCCGGCCAGGATCAACAGGTCTCCGAGCCGGGAGCCGCTGGTGAACAGAGCCAGATTTTTAAAATCCAGATTCAAGACCAGGATCACGCCCAGAATTCCGGAACCCAATCCGAAGATTGCCCGGCTCCTGATTTTCTCGCGCAAAATGATTCCTGCCAGAATCAGAATGGCCAGCGATTCCGAAACTCTCAAGGCGGTGGCGTGGGAGGCGGGCGCGAGCCGAAGCCCGGAATAGACCAGCACAAAATTCAAGACAAACCCGCTCAAGCCCAGGCCCACAAAGGGCAAAATCCCGGAAAGGGTTCGGGGAATTTCTTTCCTCCGGAACCAGAGCACGGGCAGGAAAGTAATCAAGGCAATGCTCACTCTTGCCCAGAGCAAGGCGGCCGGACTCATCTCCGCGAGCGCGAATTTGGCCGCAACATCGGTCGCTCCCCAGAAGATATTTGCCAGGATCAATAAGAAGGCATCGTAATAAACCGTGTGATCTTTTGGCATCAGGCATAACCTGATAGCATTTGAGGCTGGAATTGTCAATGCCGGTCCGTCCGATCTGCCTCTTCCGTGATTTGACAAAATCGCGGATCGTTTTTAAATATAAAGTATGAAGGCCTGGCCGCATTTGATTTTTCTGTTGAGCATCCTGGCATTCAATTTTGCGGGAAATTCCCTTCCGGCGGAAGATGGGGTTAAAGTCCAGAAAGTCAAGGACGGAGTCCAAACCGGCACGATCTCGGGCAAGGTGTTCAATCCCGATATGAAACCATGCCCGGAAGCCGGTGTGGAAGTGAAGCTGGACAAGAAAAACAAAATTGCAGGCCAAAGCGATGGCAAAGGAATGTATTTACTATCCGGGGTTCCGGCCGGAAGCGGCTATTCGGTCAGCGCCAAGAAGGATAATCTGAGCGTAACGGTCAAATCGGTGAATGTGGCGCCGGGAAAAAACACCACCATAGACCTGATCTTGGCCAAGAAAAAATAACCGGCGTTCAATCCGGATCGGCTTTAGTCTTTCATCAACTCTTTCCAGGTAGGCCTCCGCAAAAATGAGCCTTCAACATTCCCTTCCATTTCCAGAAACATCCGGAGCGGAACCGAAAAAGCCATCACCTCCCGGCCCAGTTGTTTCTTGATGTTATTGCGCGCGGAAAGGTCGGTAAGCCCGATTACGGCGCGCGGATGAGCGGATTTGGATTCGTTGAGCGGGATGATCCCGATCTGATGACAACCGGCTCCGAACGGGATCATCACATTTTCCGGACGGTCGCTCGCGTAATGGGCAAGAATACACAGCGCTGAAAGCTGGTCCGGGTTGGCAAGGATTGAGATCACCTGCGGCTTTTCCTGATTCAAGTCCACCGCTTTCAGCGGCTTCATCACCACATATTTTTCCGGAGCATCAATCATCGGCAGGAATTCCATGAATTTTTTCACAATCTCCGGGCTTTTCAAATATCTTTCTCCATACAAAAAATTGTCCAGCCGCTCTTCCGTCATTCTCCCGCCCATTTGCTCAATGATCTGTTGGGCTTTTTCCGGGTCCGCGTTTCCGCTGGACAAGAACCGGTAAAAGCAGTCAATCCCTCCGGCCCACATCTGATAAGTGTTTCCAAAACCCAGGCCCACGGCCCCGCCCATACAGCCCGCGGTCTCGCGGTCAAAAGCCGCGGTCTTGCCCTTGGCGGCCTGGGCAAACAGCATCATCACGCATCCCCATTTGCCTTTGGCGAACTGCCGGGCGCCCTCCGGCAAATTATTCGTCCAGTAAATCGCCACCGGCTCAAATTTCAATTTCAAGGATTCCACCAATTTGCTTTCCATATTATCGCTTACCTCCTATGATGGGGTCGGACCTTAACTGTTAACTTATCAGCCTCAGGCACAGATTCTAACCGCATTCATTCCACCACCTTATAAGTTTCCACTCCGAGGCCGCCCTGGAGAATGGCCCCGAGTTTTTTTGCCGCGGCCTGGAAATGGGGGGAAGCCAGATGAGCCTTCATGGCGTCCGCGGACCGGTATTTTTCATAAACCAAAAACCGGCTGTGGTCGCGCTGAGAGCGATGCAGAGTATAATCCAGGGTGTCCTTTTCCTCAGCCCGCACCGCGGCTGTGAGTTCCTTCATCACCGAGATCAGTTCCGCTTCCTGGCCCGGCTTGGCCTGTAACGCCGCAATTACCACAATCATTGCAAACCTCCCTTTTTTGGATCTCGTTTGATCCGACAATGGGCCAAGTTATGGCAGGGTTTTCAGCTATTGTCAAATCCGCCGACAGGGGCGAAGGCGCTTTTGCCTGCGGCTCAAATGCAAAAACTCGCGAACGGATCGCAAGATCATTTAAGCGCGTAGACTACATTCTTGGTGTTTCCAAAAATGACCATCCCATCCAGGACCACCGGCGAGCAGCTTATTTCTCCGCCTGCCTCAAATTTCCATTTCAGGTTCCCGGTCCTGGCATCCAGGGCATAAAAATTCCCGTCATTGCTCCCGAAATAAACCACTCCCTCGGCTATGCTGGGAGAAGATTTGATCGCCTGATCCGCCTTGAACGACCACTTTTTCGTCCCGGTCTGGGCATCCAGCGCATAAAAATTTTCATCATTGCTTCCGAAAAACACCAGGCCCTCCCAGACCGCGGGAGATGAATCAATGCTCATTCCGCTCTTAAAAGACCATTTCAGCTCCCCGGTATCGGCGTTGAGCGCATATAAGCTGTCATCGGTACAGCCGAAATAGACCGCGCCTCCGACGACCGCGGGAGAGGAATTGATGTTGGACCCGGCGCGATAACTCCATTTCTTGGCCCCGGTCTTGGCGTCCAGGGCATAGAGGTTAACATCGTCGCTGCCGAAATAAATCAAGCCGTTCGCATAGGCCGGGGAGCTGGAGATATTGTCTTTAGCTTTAAATTCCCAGCGGACCCGGCCGTTTTTGAGCTCCAGCGCATAAAGCCGGTTATTGCTAAGTCCGACATAAATCAGATCTCCATATATCAACGGAGCCGTGGATACATCGCCGTCCACCGAGGCTTTCCACTCTTTCAAGCCGGTTGATGCGTTGATCGCATATAAATTGTTGCCTTTGCTCCCGGCATAAACCAATCCATTCTTATAAGCGGGAGCGGAACTGATGTTCCCGTCCGTCTTGAAGCTCCACTTAAGAGCGCCCGTGCTCAAATCCAGGGCGATAACCTTTTCATCCCGAACCGTAAAAAAGAACAGCCCGTTCCCGACCACGCCGTTGATATAATTGCTTCCGCTGCTATATTGCCACTTCACTCCGCTCATCTGCGCCACGCCCTTGGTCTTATATACCCCGCTATTCTGAAGATCCGCCCGGAACAGTCCGACCTCCTCGGCTTGAGCCAAAACAGCTCCCAAAGAAATCGCCAATATTCCTGCCCACAACATAATCCTTGAAGTTCTCAACATTTTTTCCCTCCTCTCCTATGGATCTTGCCGAAACTTTCTACCGGATTTGCATAATGCCTATTATATCCTGGTTTAATAATTTATGTTAAATTGCCCCTGATCCCCGGTTAAGCGATGGCTCAAGCGAATTTGCTTCAAATTTAATGAGCCAGTTTGCTGTGTCTCCGGCCGTATCCGAAATAAATGGCGAACCCGATCAGGAGCCAGACTAACAGTCGGAGCCAATTTTCCGCGGGCAGAGAAAACATAAGCACGGCGCAGAAGATGGCGCCGAGGATTGGAGTGTAAGGCATTCCCGGGCAGCTGAACGGCCGCTTCACCTCCGGATGAGTCCGCCGCATAATCAGCACCGACAGGCAAACAATGGTAAAGGCGAGCAGGGTGCCGATGTTGACCAGCTCGGCTAAAATCCGGAGCGGCACGAACGCGGCGAACACCCCGACAAAAATCCCGGTGGCAATGGTGGCCTTCCAGGGTGTGCGGTATTTGGGATGGACCGCGCCGAAAAAGCTGGTGGGCAACAGGCCGTCCCGCGCGATCGCGAGCAGAATCCGCGCCTGGCTCAGGATGGTCACGAGCAAGACCGAGGTGATCCCGGCCATAGCCGCGACCGAGACGATGAATTGCATCCAGGGCATGCCGATCTGCTTGAAGGCGTCCGCCACCGGCGCTTCCAGGTTCATCTTGCCGGCCGGGACCATTCCGGTGAGCACCACGGCCACGCCGATATAAAGGACCGTGCAGACAATCAGGGACGCGATCAGGCCGATCGGAACATCCTTTTGCGGATTACGCGCTTCCTCCGCGTGGGTGGACACCGACTCAAAGCCGATGTAAGAGAAGAAGACGATGGACGCTCCGGCCATCATCCCGAGCGGCTCTCCTCCCAGGCCGGTCTGGCCGAGCAGGGTTTTTCCGAAAAAGCTCACGCCGGTCCAGCCGAACGGCGCGAACGGATGCCAGTTCGCGGTTTTGATGAAAAACGCTCCCACCGCGATCACCAGGAGGATAACCAGGATCTTGATCCCGACCATAATGTTATTGGCGCCGGCGCTTTCCCGGATGCCGATGACTAAAAGCCAGGTGATCAGCACCGTGATCAGGATCGCGGGCAGGTCCATCACCGCGCCGGTGGCAATGATATGCCCGACCCCGGGGTCGTAATCAAACGGAGCCAGGGTAAGCGCGCCGGGCAATTGAATCCCGAAGGTGCTTAAAAAACTTTTGAAATATTGCGACCAGCCGTTGGCCACGGTGGCCGCGGCCATCGCGTATTCCAGCACCAAATCCCAGCCGATGATCCAGGCAATCAACTCGCCCAGGGTGGCGTAGGCGTAGGTATAAGTTGACCCGGCCACCGGAACCATTGAGGCGAACTCGGCATAGCTGAGCGCGGCGAACACGCAGGCGAGTCCGGAGAGCATATAGGAAACGATCAGCGCCGGCCCGGCTTTGTCATGCACGGCCAGACCGGTGAGCACGAAGATGCCGGTGCCGATGGTGGCCCCGATGCCGAGGCTGGCGAGAGAGACCGGACCGAGGACCCGGCGCAAACGGTTCTCTCCCTTCATTTCCTCCACATAGGCCTGATACGATTTCTTCTGAAACAACCGGCCCAACATCTTTCCTCCCTACCCTGCGCGCTTCCCACAGCGCGATGAAATCAAGTTTGGGGCAAATTTCCCTCTTGCGCAACTCCGGACCCGGGCCGGAAAAAATTGCTGATCTCAGATCAAGCCGGCTCAGCGTCCGGTCTTTATCGGGCGACTCCGAAAATTGCTTTCCGGGGGGTCAAGGCTTTTGTCAATCCGTTCGCGGATGATTTCAGCCTGGCCCGGTTTCTGCTCGGAGTCGGGGGCGCGCTGGTTTTGGCCGGGGCCTGGCCGGCGCTGGCGGAAAATTTTGAGCTGGAAAATCTTTTGCGCTCATCCCTGGGATTCCTGCCGGATAAATTTTTTCAGCCCGCGCTTTTCGGCCCGGGTTTTATCCTGTCCGGCCTTTTTATCGGCTGGCAATTTCCGCAAAAAGGGTTTCTCCGGGGATTTCTGAGCAGCCTGCCAGCCTTGTTCTTGATGCCCGAGAAGATTCCCCATCCGCTTTACTTCTCCCTCCTCTCCGCCTTTGCCGGCTCCATCGCCAACCGCCTGAACCGCTCGGTGAAGGAATGGATTAGTTGAAAATTCCTCTGCGCGAATTTATTATCAACGATGCTAATCCATTTTGAAGCCTTGGTGGAATTCGCGCTCAAGCGAAAGGTCCCGATTCCGAAAGAATAGCTGGAATCGTCTTTGCCTTTCGGGCCGATTTCAATATTTGCCCGGGCCGTTTCCTTGCCTGGAACATCAATCATCCTTGAGAAATCAGCATCCTTTGATCCGGCGCGGTCATCTAATTAAACAGGTCAATCGGTTGGAACCCAAAGAACCGGCAGAGGAGCCAAATATGGGTATAATCAAATTCTTGGACTGGCTGGATCAGAAGGAATTCAAGCTCGGACAAATTTATCGGAAGCTCTGCGAGCTTTTCGCGCAGGATCCGGGAATCGTTTCCTTGTTCAGGCCGATGAGCCAGGAAAAATTTTCTCGGAGCGATAAACTCAAACTCGCGATCAAGCTGGCGATCAAGAGCAGTTTCCAGTTCCATACCGTCAATCTGAACCCGGAGCACCTGGTCGCAATCAACCTTCATCTGGATCAGTTTAAATTGATTTTGCCTCAGCCTTCGCTGGAACAGGCCCTGCAATTCGCCCTGAGCCTGGAATCGGATCAGGATCAAACTGCTCTGATCCAAAGTGTCTCCAAATCCAACCCGGAAATCGCCGGCCTGATGAAAAATCTGGACGATTCCCGGGAGCGAAATTATCAGGCCTTGAGGGAATTCGCGCTCCAAAAAAATTCCCGATTCCTCAAAATCAACCGCAACCCGATTCCAGATCGCTCCCGGCTTGAATCGCCTTCCCGGTCCTTTACCCTCAGCCGACAATTCCCGGCTCAGGAGTTTAGTCATTATTCACTAAAACTTTCAACCCCGGGCGCGAATAAAAACAATAAATCAGCCACTTTTAAACGGCCTTTTGAATCTAAATATTAAGCATATTAAGCAGAGGCGATTGAGAATCCAGGGGGTGCCGATGAGCATCATCAGGTTTTTATTCTGGCTCCAGCAAATTGAATTCAAAATGAAACGAATTTATCAATGGCTGAGCGTGGTCTTGGTATCGGATCCCGAGGCCTGTTGCCTGTTCCAGCAGGTCAGTAATGACAAATCCAGCTATCATCATCATCTGAAATCCGCAATTCATCGGACTTTGAATGACCGCTCGGGAATTGACCGGATTGAGACCGATCCGGCGCAAATGGAGTCATTATTAGCCAGCCTGGATGATTTCCAACAAGCTCATCCGGTGCCTTCCCTGCAACAGGCCCTGGAATTCGCCATTAGCGCGGAATCGGACCGCTCAAGATTTTCGCTGGCCGATACCATTTCTCCATCCAATCCCTGCCTCGGAAATCTGGTTAAAAATATTGAACGGTTCGGTCAGGTTCATTTTGAGACCCTGTTTGAATTTGCCTTCAAGAGAAAAATCCCGATTCCCAATGCTCAGTTCCCGCCCGCCTCCGGCTCGCAGGCTGGAAGCCTGCCCCGCAATTTCAATCCGCCAAATTTATGATCATTTGATTCGGGCGGCAAGTCCAGGCGCAGCCGATTATTGGACACGCCTGCTTTTCCCGCTAAACTATATGGCTGCTGGTAATCCGATTCCAGATTGAGGAGTAAAAAAAATGAAGTTGAAAAGCGAGAAAACCAAAGCCGGCTCCTTCCCGAAATTCAAGCTTCATCGCGGTTTAAATTCCCAGGCCAAAAAAGAATGGCAGGTCTTATGCGGGGATAAAAACCACTGGCGCGTCGGCTATTACCGCCCGCCCCAGAACTGGAATCATCAGGTCCGGCGGCTGGAAAAACATACCTGCGTGGAATTATTCATCCTCCTCCAGGGAAACCTCACCCTGATTCTGGATGCGGGAGAGGGAGAGTATGAACTCAGGCTGGAGCCGATGAAGCCGGTAATGGTCTCGGCCTGGCATTCCGGCTATTGCCCAAAAGGGCCTTTTACCGGAATCGCCCTGGTGGTGGAGCGGGATCAGTTCGGGACCATTTACCGGGAACGGGCCTGAGCCGGAGGGGGGAGCGCGTTTTCTTCCGAAACCCGGATTCCTGAATTTTAAAACCCGATTGAGACGGTTGCCAATCGGCCAAATTAGATTCAGATAATTATTATTTTTAATTATGAAGGCCGCTGAAATCAAGTCCCGGAATTGATCCGGAAATCATTATCTTAGAATAGATGGAAATCTTAATATTGAAGAAATGCCGCTGGCTCCCTTTTCCTGAATCCGGAAGGGATTTTTCCCCGCCTGGACCGCGTCAACCCCGCCGGTTCCAGGGATGAAAAAATTTGAGCGCTGAGCCGGGCTGGAACCCCGGGGTCGGGAAAAGATCTCACTGGCCGTCTAACACTTTTTTATTTGCTAAACAATAAATTTTCCAATCAGTTGCGTCCAGCGGAGCGGGACGCTTTGGAGTGCGGTGTCCGCGACACCGCTTTCAAAAGCGACGCCGTGGGCGTCGCAGTCCAAAGCGCCTTCGGCGCGGATAATGAAGCCGTTGATTTTACTAAAATAAAACTGTTAGACGGTCAGAAGATCTCATCCTTGACAGTCCGGTCATAATCCATTTAAATAAACGGAAAGGAGAAGATGCCGAAAAATTTTTTAACCGGGATTTTTTTACTTATGCTTCTGGCCGGGCCGGCATTCAGTCAGGGCCGGTATCGGCAGATGAACATCGCGGCCGGAGGCGGATTGGGCGAAGGACTGATTGGATTTGATCGGCTGGAGAATTCTTACTCCTGTTCGCTGATGTACAGCTACTGGATGAATGATACCTCCACCCTGGATGTTAATATCAACTACCTTCAGAGCGAATACCCGGTGGAGGTTAGGGAATGGGGGGAGCCGAAAACCGAAACGAGCGCGGACTGGACTTCGCTGATCGGCACGGTCGGGGTTCGGTATCAGCCGGCCTGGGATTTTCTTCTGGACCTGGGCTTCGGGGCCGGACTCGGGTATGAGGGCTGGTGGATCAAGTCGGAGGTGTTTGAAAAACGGAACGGAGACGGCCCGATATATTATTTGCTTTTTGATCTGGAATATCCGATCCAGCAATGGCTCTCCATCGGCCTTTACGCTCAGCCCTTTTATTATCCGATCAATGAACGGCTGGAGAAACGGGCGGACATTGACCCGGCTGGAAATGTCCACCTGGATTATGATACACTAAAAGACAGTTGGATCGTGATCGGAGGAGCCTGGATTAAGGTAAGGATTTATTAACTGACAAAGGAGGTAGAAGATGTTGAAGCAGAAGCTGATTTTAATCGGAATGATTCTGGTCTCATTTCTTTTTTCCCGCCCGGCCTTCGCGCAAAAATTCCTGGAGCGCCAGGGCCGCTGGACCATTGGCGGCGGCCTGGGGATTACCGAGGACCCGAATTTGTATGGCCTGGCCGCGAATGTCAATTATTACATCACGGACGAGATTTCGGTGGCGCCTTTGCTTCAGTTTGAATTCAAGGATGAGAATCACATTTTCGGGGTGGCCGGAATGGTGAAATACAACGCGATTTTGTCCGGAAGCAATGTGGTTCGCCCCTATGGCCAGGTCGGAATCGGGTTCGCTCAGTTCAAGCATGAGGATTTATTTGACGGGGACCAGAAAACCACCTTCCTCTTCCCGGTGGGAGGCGGGATGGAATTCAAGCTCAATGAAAACCTCTCCCTGGATGGCAGCCTGCTCGTTAATTTATCGGAGGAGATTTTTGTCGGGATTTTCGTCGGGGTGAACTACCTCTTCTAATTCCAAGATGATCGTCGCGATTGAGCGCCGGCTGATCCGGAATCTGGATTTCTTTTTCCTTTCCCTCGCCATCCTGCTTTTTATTTTAGGAATCGTGAACCTGAGAAGCGCCGGCGGGGGGAGCGGGGTCTGGAAGCATCAGTTGATCTGGTTCGGCATCAGTATTCTGGCGATGGCGGTGATGCTGGCGATTGACTACCACCGGTTTCAGGGGCTGGCTCCCGCTTTTTATCTGCTCTGCCTCGGTCTTCTGGTTCTGGTTCTGTTGGTGGGACCGGAGATTCATCATTCCCGCAGTTGGCTGTTGTTCAAAGGATTTCGGATCCAGCCGAGCGAATTGGCCAAGCTGGCCGTGGTCTTGATGCTGGCGCGGTTTTATCAGCGCCGGGAGGAACCCGGACCAATGGGGGTGCGCGATATTATTTACCCCCTGGCGGTGATTCTGATTCCAGCCGGCCTGACCGCCCTGGAGCCGGACCTGGGAACTACTTTGATCTTCTTGCTTTTCGGCGCCGGGCTTTTGCTTTTTATCGGGATTCGCTGGAAATTGCTGGTGCTGTTGACCATTCTGGGGCTCCTGAGCGCCCCGGTGGGCTGGAAATATGTGCTCAAACCGCATCAGAAAACCAGAATCCTGACCTTCATTTATCCGAGCCAGGATCCGCTCGGGGCCGGATACAACCTTCAGCAGTCCAAAACCGCGATCGGCTCCGGCGGAGTCTTCGGCAAGGGCTGGGGAAAAGGCTCGCAAAATCGGCTGCGCTATCTCCCGGAACAGCATACCGACTTCGCCTTCTCGATCTGGGCCGAGGAATGGGGTTTTTTATTCGGAGCGATTCCCGCGCTCTTGCTTTACTTGTTGGTTTTAATCCGGGGCATAATGATCGCGAGCGAGTCCAAAGATCGGTTCGGAATAATGCTGGCGTTAGGAACGGTGATGGTGATCTTCTCGCATTTTATGGTCAACCTCCTGATGATTTCCGGATGGTTTCCCGTGATCGGGGTGCCTTTGCCCTTTTTCAGCTATGGCGGGTCGCATCTGGTGGTCTTGTTTATGATGCTCGGCCTGATCCTCAATGTCGGAATGCGCCGATATGTCTTCTAAGCGAAAATTTTCAGCCGGAACTATTGAATTTCTCAGCCTGGGCTGTGATAAAAATCTGGTGGACACCGAACGCGCGCTCGCGCTTCTCAAGAATCAAGGTCTGAAACCGGTTCCCGCGGGCAAAGGCGGACAAATCCTTCTGATCAATACCTGCAGTTTCATCGCGCCGGCCCGGGAGGAAACCATTGAGCAAATCCTTCTGGCCGTGGAGCGGAAAAGGCGGGGCGAGATAAAAAAAATCGTGGTGGCCGGGTGTCTGGTGGAGCTGTATAAAAATGAGTTGCAGAAAGCCCTGCCGGAAGTAGATCTCTGGGTGAAATTCTCCGAACTGGGTCAGCTAAACCAGAAAATTGTCCGACTTGGGAAAAATAAAATTCGCGCGCAAAAAAAATCCTTTCCCAGATTCATCACCACTCCGCGCCACCTTTCCTACCTCAAGATTTCCGAAGGATGCGATCGGGGCTGTCGGTTCTGCGTGATCCCGAAAATCCGGGGCGGGTTTCGCTCCGAGCCTCTGGAGAAGTTGATCGCCGAGGCGAAATTTCTGGAGCAAGCCGGGGTCAAGGAACTGAATCTGGTTGCGCAAGACCTTTGCGATTACGGGAAGGATCTCGGCATCAGCCTGGTTAAACTGCTGGAGCAATTGCTGAAAGAAACCGCGATCCCCTGGCTAAGGCTCTTTTATCTCAATCCCGAGGGAATCACGGATGAGCTCCTGGACTTGATTCGTACTGAGCAAAGAATCTGCAAATATATTGACCTTCCCTTTCAGCATATCTCGGACCGGATTCTCAAGGCCATGGGCCGGAAGGCGAGGTCGGGAAAAATTCGGAAATTGGTGGAGAAGATCAGGACGGAGATTCCCGGAGCAAGCTTAAGGGGCGCGGCGCTGGTTGGTTTTCCGGGCGAGACCGGGTATGATTTTCAAAAACTGGCGGACTTTGTGGAAGAGGCGGAATTTGACTGGCTGGGGGTGTTCAGCTTTTCCCCGGAACCGCAGGCTCCCGCGGCTGGTCTCGCGGATCAGGTGCCGGAGTCAATCGCGCGCCGGCGGAAGGAAGAGCTGGAGTTGTTCTGGCTGGAGTTGGCAGAAGCAAAAAATCGCGCTAAAATAAGGCAAATTATAGAAGTATTGGTTGACTCAAGAAGTGATCTGGGATATGCCTATCAAGGCAGAAGCCAATGCCAGGCTTATGAACTGGATGGCTTGATTCAACTCCAGGGGAAATTTAAACCGGGGAATTTTTATCGGGTGAAGATTCTTGATTCCCTGGGATTGGATTTGGTGGGGGAAAAAGCTTAGAAAGGGAATGGAATGAAAACTTTTTCGGACCAGACGGTGTCCGGAAGCGCCCTGAACAACTCTCTGAAATATCCGGACAAGGTTTATATTATGTCCCGCTACAATCAGCAGGGAATCCGGACCGACCAGCTTCATTCTTACACCTGGGGAGAGGCGGACCGGATCATCCGGGATCTCTGCTGTGCCCTGCTCTCACTCGGGTTCAAGGAGTTTGACCGGGCCGCGGTTTTTTCCGTGAACCAGCCGCGCTGGATTTTTTCGGCGCACGCGCCCATCTGTCTCCGAGGCTCATTTGTCCCGATCTATCCGACCAGCAAGGCCGAGGATGTCTGGTGGATCCTTCACGATTCCGGATCCCGCTTTTGCTTTTGCGGAAAGGAGCAACTGCCCAAAGTGCTGGAAGTCAAAGACCGGGTGGAGACCCTGGAGAAAATTATTGTGATTGACCCGCTTCCGAAAAAGCCGGATGAAAGCGTGATCGGCTTTGATGAATTTCTGGAGCTGGGCAAAAAAAATCGGCAACTGGACGCGGAAGTTGAAAAATTGGTTGAGAAGACCATCCCCGAGGATCTGGTGGCGCTGATCTATACTTCCGGCACCACTGGTCGGCCCAAAGGCGTGATGCTTTCTCATTCCAATGTGGTGAGCCAGCGGAGCATCATCTCGGACCTGGAACTCCAGCCGGAGGACATCTGGCTCGCTCATCTCCCGATGTGTCATTCTTACGGATTTTCCGCGGACCTGCTCGGAGCCGGGTATGTGCCCGGAGTGCTCGCGGTGCTGGACTCGCTTCAGAGCGAGGAGATTAAATGGGGTCTGCAGAAGATCCGGCCCACGGTGATGAACTCGGTGCCGCGCTTATGGGAAAAACTTTATATCCAGATCAACTCCCTCCTGCGGGAACGGCCGCCATTTATGCAGAAATACTTTAAATGGGGGATTTCGGTCGGGAGCAAAATTTTTCTGCTGGAAAATGAAAAGAAGGCGGTCCCGCTTTCCCTGAGAGCGCAATATAAGCTTGCCCAGCCTCTGTTTAATTTGATCCGGAAAAAAGCCGGCCTGGACCGGCTCCGGCTCTGCTCCACCGGGGGCGGCCCGATCAATCCCGACCTGATCGTGTTCTTCGGAGCTATGGGCATCAAGCTCTTCCAGGGATTCGGCCTGACCGAGACCAGCCCGATCATCAACGCGTCCACCCCCAAAGCCCACAAGCTGGGCAGCTGCGGAAAAGCGCTTCCGGGCGTGATGGAAAAAATCGCCGAGGACGGCGAAATCCTGGTCAAAGGACCGCAGGTGATGAAGGGATACTGGAATAATCCGGAGGCGAACCGGGAAGTTTTCACGGAAGACGGTTTTTTCAAAACCGGCGACATCGGCTTCATTGACGAGGAAGGCTATCTGACCATCACCGACCGCAAGAAGGAATTGTTCAAGACCAGCGGCGGAAAGTATGTGGCGCCCCAGCCGATTGAGGGCGAGTTCAATACCGATCCCTACATTGAGCAGGTGGCATTGGTGGGGGACGGGCAAAAATTCGTCTCGGCCCTGATCGTGCCCGAGTTCGGAGCGCTCAGCGCCTGGGCAAAAGAGAAAGGGATTCAGCTCAAGGATTTTGCCGAGCTGGTCAGGCATCCGGAGGTGGTCGCCCTGATCCAGTCCCGGGTGGACCTGGCCAACCAGCGCCTGGCAAGATATGAGCAGATAAAAAAATTCCGCCTGATTGACCATCCCTTTACCGAGGAAGGCGGTGAGCTCACCCCCAGCCAGAAAAAGAAGCGCCGGGTGATTGAAAAAAAATACCAAAACCTGATTAAGGCGATGTATCCGCCGGAAGAATAATTCTGATTCGGCAAGATTGATGACCGAGCCTAAAAAAAAGAAAAAGAAATCGCTCAAAAAAAGAATCAACCGTTGGGCGTTCCTCAACCTCGGACCCGTGTTCCTATACCTCTTCAGCCAGTTGATCGGCAGAACCAGCAAATGGGTCGTGATTGACGCCCGCAAACGCCTGGATTTGCTCCACAGCGGCAATCCCTGGATTTGCGTCTTCTGGCACAATCGCGCGCTCTTGGCGCCGTTCATTTTCAAGATTGAGGGCGGGAGGCGGGTGCTGGTGATGGTGAGCCGCTCAGAGGACGGGATTTTTACCGCGCGCGCTTTGCGGTTGTTCGGGATTGAAGCGGCATTCGGGTCCAGCACCCGGGGCGGAAAAGAAGCGCTTCAGGATATGCTCAAATTGCAGAAGGAGCGGGGAATTGCCCTGGCGATCACGCCGGACGGGCCGCTCGGGCCTTCAGAAGTGGTCAAGCCGGGCGTGATCGCGCTGGCCAAGGAAACCGGTCTGGGAATTTATGCCCTGAGCTACTACGCGAAAAAGGTTACCCGCTTGAGAAGCTGGGACCGATTTGTTCTGGTGCATCCCTTTAATACCATTGTCGCAATCGCGGGGAATCCGGTCTATGTGCCGGAGGATGCCACACTGGAGCAAATGGAAGAAATTCGGCAAAAGGTGCAGGCTGAGCTGAGCCGGATTCAGGAGGTGGTGGAAAACTGGTTCACCCCGCAGAGCAAGGAAAAAGAATTATCCTGGTTCTATTCCCGCGTGAGTCCGATCACCGGCAAGCCCATCTGGACCACGCCGACCGGCGAAAAAATTGACCCCGGTTTGAAATAAGCGCAAGATCCCTTGCGCATCAGCTTTGAAAAAAACCGCCTGGCAATTATAATACAACTTAATGTCTAAAAGATTCCTGGGAATCGCTTTGCTTCTGGCCTTGCTCTTGAGTTTCCCGGCCAATGCCTACATCGGCCCGGGAGCCGGATTCGCCATCCTCGGATCGTTTATGGTCTTCTTCTTCGCCATCATCGCCGCGATCCTCTCGGTCCTGATCTTCCCGGTCCGGTTCGTGATCAGATTCGTCCAGGTCAAAAAGCAAGGCAACAAGCCCTATGTGAAACGAGTGATCGTGCTCGGATTGGACGGCCTGGATCCGATGCTTTGCGAGAAATTTATGTCCGAGGGCAAGCTCCCGAATTTCCAGAAGCTCTCCGAGCAAGGCAGTTTCCTCAAACTCAAAACCTCGCTCCCGGCAATGAGCCCGGTCGCCTGGTCAACCTTCGCCACCGGAGTCAATCCCGGCAAGCACAATATTTTTGACTTCCTCACCCCGGACCGACACAGCTACCTTCCGGTTTTAAGCTCAACCAAAATCCGGGACCCGGAGAAAACCTTGAAAATCGGCAGGTACCGGATCCCGCTCAAGAAGCCGGAAATCCAGCTTCTGCGCAAGAGCCGGACTTTCTGGAAAATCCTGGGAGACCACTGGATTTTCAGCCACATCATCCGCGTCCCCATCACCTTCCCGCCGGAAAAATTCTACGGCGCTTTGCTCAGCGCAATGTGCGTTCCGGACCTGCGCGGCTCCCAAGGCTCTTTCACTTTCTGGCGCGCGCAATCCGCGGGCGGAAAACACACCGGAGGATTGGAGTTGACTCTGGAAAAATCCGGGGATAGTTGGAAAGGATATATTCCCGGCCCGGAAAATACTTTGAGCAAGGATCGGGAGGAACTCCGAATAAATTTTGAGCTTAAGCCGGGGAAGGCCGGCGGATTCCTGCTTAATCTGCCGGATCAGAAGATCCGGCTGGTTTTGAAAAAATATTCAGACTGGATTCAATTCAAATTCAAGGCCGCGCCCGGGATCAAGGTTTCCGGCCTGGCCAAATTCCTGCTGATTAAAGGCGGAGAATCGCCCGAGCTTTATCTCACGCCGCTCAATCTTGACCCGGAAAGTCCGGCCATGCCGGTCTCGCATCCGGGCTTTTATTCAACCTACCTGGCCAAGCTCTTCGGGCCCTATTCCACGCTCGGCCTGGCCGAAGACACCTGGGCCTTGAACGAGCGGGTGATTGACGAAGAGGCGTTTTTGAAGCAGACTTGGGATTATTATCTAGAGCGGGAACAGGCCTTTTTTCACTGCCTGAGCCGGACCCGCAAAGGCGTGCTCGCAATCGTGTTTGATCACACCGACCGCATCCAGCATACCTTTTTCCGATGCCTGGATCCGAAGCATCCGCTTTATCACACCGAAGAAGCGAAAAAATATCGCGGCGCGATTGAAGAAGTGTACGCGCGCGCGGATCAGCTTCTGGGAAAAGTACTGGCCCGGCTCGGCAGGCGCGATCTTCTCCTGGTGATGAGCGATCACGGCTTCAAGAGTTTCCGGCGAGGAATCAATTTGAACTCCTGGCTCTGGAAACAGGGATACCTGGCTTGCAAGAACGGCAATGGCTCGGCAGAGATGTTCAAGCAGGTGGACTGGTCCAAAACCAAAGCCTACGCGCTCGGCCTGTCCGGGATTTATCTGAACCTGAAAGGACGGGAGGCCCAGGGAATCGTTGACCCGGGCGAGGATGCGAAAAAGCTTCGGCAGGAACTTTGCGGGAAGCTCACCGGCCTGAAAGACCCGGACAGCGGCGAGATCGCAATCACAAAGGCTTATGACGCTTACGCGCATCTTTCCGGGCCGTATCTGGAAAACGCGCCGGAGGTGATCGTGGGATACAACGAGGGATTCCGGATGGATTGGGAGGGAACCCTCGGAGCGGTGAGCGATAAGGTTTTTTCAGACAACACCAAATCCTGGAGCGGGGATCATTGCATTGACCCGGCTCTGGTTCCGGGAGTGCTTTTCTCCAGCGTGAAGCTGAAAAAAACCGAGGCCTGGATCGGAGACCTGGCGCCGACGATTTTGAGATTGTTTGATCTCAAGGTCCCGGCGTATATGGACGGGAAACCGCTGCTGAGCGACGCGGAGCTTGAGGAGTTTAGAAAAAGATGAAGATCGATCGGAGGGATTTCATCAAAACCGGCGTGGGCCTGGGCTTCGCGCTCTCATTGCCGGTAAAGAGCTTCGGCGCAAACGGCAAGAAGAAGGTAATTGTGCTTGGGATTGACGGGATGGACCCGGGCTTGCTCAAGGGATTTCTGGAGGCCGGCAAGATGCCCAATTTCCAGAAATTGCTCGCAGACGGCGGTGATTTCAAATCAATGAATACCACCATCCCGGCGCAAAGCCCGGTGGCCTGGGCATCCTTCATCACCAGCCAGAATCCGGGCCAGACCGGAATTTTTGACTTTATCCACCGCGGCCCGAAAAATTTCCCGGCTGACCTTTACCTATCCACCAGCCGAACCTATGAGCCGGAAGGCGGAAAGATGCGGCTCGGAAAATGGATGATTCCGTTCAAAGGCGGCGAGATCAAGAACCTGGTCAATGGCGCCCCGTTCTGGAACTATCTGACGGACGCGAAACTTTCCGCCACTATCTACCGGGCGCCCAGCAATTTCCCTCCCTTTGCCGGAAAAGCCAACGAATTTTCCGGAATGGGCACCCCGGACCTCCTCGGCACCTACGGCACTTTTTCCTATTACACCGACAACCCGCCCGATAATGCCAAGGAGGTCACCGGCGGAGAAGTCTATCCGACCTTTGTCAAAAATAATATCGCGCAAAATTTTATTTTCGGACCACCCAATACCTTCAAGCTGGACCCGGAAAAACCGTTTGAGGAATTTGAGGGCGAGAAAATTTACAACTTTGAGAAGCTGAAGATTCCGTTCAAGGTTTATGTTGATCCCGAGAATCCGGTCGCGAAGATTGTGGTCCAGGGCCAGGAGATTTTTTTACAGCAGGGCGAATGGAGCGGATGGGTGGAGCTGAAATTCCCGCTGATTCCCCGCGCGAAGAATCTTTACGGGATCTGCAAGTTTTATTTAAAGGAACTCCGGCCGGACTTCAAGCTCTATGTTTCTCCGATTAATCTGGATCCGAAAAAGCCGGCGTTGCCGATTTTCAATCCGGAGGAGTATGGCGAGGCGCTGGTGCGCGATCTGGGATACTTCTATACGCAGGGGATGGCGGAGGACACCAAAGCATTAACTTACGGAATTTTGAATGACCGGGAATACTGGACTCAAAGCCAGATGGTTACCTCGGATTGGCTCCGGGCATATCGCTGGCATTTGGATAAATTCCAGAGCGGATTCCTGTTTTTCTATTTCTCCACCCTGGACCTGGGACAGCATATGTTCTGGAGATACCTTGATCCGAAGAACCCGAATTATGCGGAGGCGCTCCAATCCGGGCTGGATGATCCAATCGGCCAACTTTACCGGCAAATGGATCAGGCGCTCGGAATGGCGCTGGAAAAGATTGACCGGGACACCACCCTGATCGTGATGTCGGATCACGGGTTTGCCCCGTTCAATCGCTGCTTCAACCTTAACTCCTGGCTCCTGGATAATGGCTACACTTATCTGCTGGATCCGGACAAGCGCGAGAAGACCGAATACTTTGCCGATGTGGACTGGGGAAGGACCCGCGCTTATGGATTGGGCATCAACGGGCTTTATTTGAATCTGCAAGGCCGGGAGGGAATGGGGATCGTGAAGCCGGAGCAGGAAGACTGGCTGTTGAAGGAGTTGAAGCGGAAGCTGGAAGAAGTGGTTGATCCTAAAACCGGGGAAAAGCCGATTAAAAACGCTTATCTCGCAAAAGATGTTTTCCGCGGAAAATTTGTAGGCACGGTTTCTCCGGACATCATCATCGGGTACCGGAGAGGATACCGCGCGAGCTGGGAGACCACGCTCGGGGAATATCCCAAGGATTGGTTCACTGACAATACGGATCTCTGGAGCGGGGATCATTGCATAGACCCGACCGAAGTTCCGGCGTCGCTCCTGGCCAACAAAAAGATTATCAAACCCGACCCGGGGATCTGGGACATCGGTCCCACGGTCTTGAGCGAGTTCGGGATCAAGGTGCCGGACGACATGGAAGGGAAACCGATTTTTTAAATCGTAGGGGCGCAATTGATTGCGCCCATCGCGCCTGAAGGCGCTCGCACATTAAGAGCAGAAGAGGAGGAGGAGATGTTTGGAGGAGGAGAGAAAATAAAAATCAAGAAAGAGCTTTATGAGCGGGCGGAAAAATTCTCGGAACTGGCCGGGTATTCTTCTATGGACGAGTTCGTGGAATACCTGCTGGAAAAGGAAATTTCCAAGCTGGAGGGCGCGGACTCGGAAGAGGAGATCAAGAAGAAGCTGAAGGGATTAGGCTATATATCGTGAGAATGAAAAGGGGCAGAGACAGGGCTCTGCCCGTACAGGCGCACCCGCGTGTGCGCCCAAAATTGAGCGCAGGCAGGAGTGCCTGCGCCACGAAGCGCGACTAAAGTCGCGCGCACAGAAATGAAGAAAAAGAGACGATAGGATTTGATAGAGATTCAGAACATAATTGATCTGTTGTTCGCGCCTTTTGCAAAACTGGCGCCGATTTACGGCCTTGCCTTTGCCACGCTCTTGGTCACCGCGTTCGCGCTGGTGATCTATAAATACACCTCTTCCCAGAAAGGCATCAAGCAAGCCAAGGAGAAGATCAAGGCGCATTTCGTGGAGGTCTGGCTTTATATTGACGATCCCATCCTGATCCTGAAGGCGCAGGCCGGAATTTTCGGGAACGGCGCCAAGTATCTCGGCTATGCCCTGGTGCCGCTGGTAATTATGTTTTTACCGGTGCTCGTTTTGCTCATCAATCTGGAGCATCGCTATCACTTTCGCGCCTTTGAGCCGGGGGACACTTTCTTGCTTAAGATTCAATTGTCCAGCCAAGTCCAGGATTGGATGACTAACCTTAAACTTGAGCTTCCGGAAAATCTGGAACTGAACGCGCCTCCGCTCAGAATCCAGGATCAAGATGAAAAAGAATTCCGCGAAATAGATTATCAAATCAAGGTCAAGGCAAAAGGAAATCAACCAATCAAAATTCAGATGGCCGAAAAAGAGCAAATCACCATTTCGGTCTATGCTCATTCATCTGGAAATCCTCGGTTCAATCCGGTCAGCGCTCCTGGTTTTGCGTCTAATTTCTGGCATCCGGCCTTGACCACGCTCAATCCGCAAAGCGGGATTGAAAAAATTGAGATCAACTATCCGGAAGGGGAGATCAATTTCCTGGGCTGGAAAACCTACTGGATCTGGCCGATGATTATCCTGATGTTCGTCTTTGCCTTTGCCTTAAAGCCCGTCATCAAGGTTGAGTTCTGAGTTTTGCTTTTTCGTCTGGTTCCTGCCAGAATATAATCAATGAGGGTTGATCGGAAATTGCTGGAGACGGAGCTTGCCAAGCTGGTTGCCGGCTTGAAAAAGCTGGGCGCGGAAAAGATCGTGCTCTTCGGCTCCCTGGCAAAGGGCGAGCCGAGGGTTCATAGCGATATTGACCTGATTGCGATTTTTGACGACCAGGATCATTTTAAAACCCGGATGCAGAGAGTTTATTCCGAGCTCTCCGCCCAGGTGAACTTTGATGTCCTCGCGTATAACTGGCGGGAATTTGAGAAAGTCAAAGCGCGCAGTTTTTTCCGCCGGATAGAAAAGGAGGGAAAAGTCCTTTATGAAGCCGAGCGCTAACCAAGAGGCGCAGATGTGGCTTCGGCAAGCCGAGGCGGATTTTTCCGCGCTTGACCTTCTGCTCCAAGCCGGGAAATACGATCTGGTCTGCTTCCTGGCTCAGCAGGTTGCGGAAAAAGCGCTGAAGGCGTTTTTAATTTTTAGCGGCGAAGAATTGATACCTTATCATTCCATCGCCAAGCTCTGCGAACTCGCCCTGCCGTTTGATGCTTATTTTGATGAGCTGCGGAAGCAGATCAAAAATCTTACTCCCTATTATGTTGAAGCGCGCTATCCCAACGCTCTGGAAGAAATCCCGGCGGATTATTTTGATCATAATGATGCGGAGCAGGCGCTTGCGATGTCAAAAGCAGCCCTGGAATTCGTCAAAAGCAGGGTCCGCTGATTTTCATTTGACATTTATTTTCCGCCTTGCTAAATCTAATTCCTGATGAAGAAAACCAAAAAGGTGAAGAAGAAATTGACCGGTCAGGTTCGGCCGGCGCGGATGGGGGACATTCCCCGGATTTACCAGGTAATTCGGGAGAACCCGAAAGAAGTTCTGCCTCGTTCATACCCGGACCTTTCCCGGAATTTTGACCGGTTCCTGGTTTACGAGGAAAGCGGAAAGATCAAAGGCGTGATCAGCTGGCAGGTTTTGCCGAACATAGATGTAAAAGACGAGAGCACGCTGGAGATTGTCAGCTTTTCCATCCGCAAGCGCTACCAGCGGCAGGGGATCGGCAAACTGCTTCTGAACAAGATGATCCGGAAGCTGGAGAAGTTTGAGCCGGACCGGATTCTGGTGCTGACTTTTTATCCGAAGTTTTTCAAAAAATTCGGTTTCAAGCGGGTGGGCAAGCGCAAGCTCTATCCCAAAATTTATTCAGGCTGTATCAGTTGCACCAAATATATGTCGCCGCTGGCCTGCCCGGAAAAGGCGATGATCCGGCCGGTGCCGGACAAATTACAGGAGGTGTCGCAATGAAAAATTCCCGGACGATTCTTTGCGGGTTGCTTCTGGCTTTTGCCCTCAGCCTGGCTCCGCTTCCGGCTTTTTCCGCGGACAAACTGGATCCTGAGATCAAGAAGTATCAGGACGCGCTGAAGGAAAGGCGGGAGGAGGAAAAGAAAGCGGAGGCGAAGAAGCGGCGGGAGGACCCGAATCGGAAGCTCAGACCCTATCATACCTTGGAGGAACTTTATGCCGAGCTGGATGAGCTTGCTAAAAAATATCCGCGGCTGATGAGCATTGAGACTTACGGCAAGAGCCTGGAAGGGAGGGAGCTCAAGGTGGTGAAAATCGGGAGCGGGGCCGCGGATCAGCCGGAGATTCTTTTCTCCGGAAACATTCACGCCCAGGAGCTGACCGGCGCGGAATTCTGTCTGGCCCTGATCAAAAATTTGCTTGAGGGCTACGGCAAGGACTGCTACCTCACCCGCCTGGTGGACGCCGCGGATATATATGTGATTCCCTCGCTCAACCCGGACGGAAATTATAAAGCCGGTCTGGCGCAAGGCAAATACGGCTTTGCCGGCTTCATCCGCAAGAACAAAAATAAGGTTGACCTGAACCGGAATTACCCCTATCCGGCTTCGGCGCCGGACCGGCTCAAGGATTCCGCCGGGTCGGAACGCAAATGGATGACCAGCTATCGCGGCCCGGAGCCGATCAGCGAGCCGGAGAGCAAGTCCCTGATCGCCTTGATTGAAAAACATCAGTTCCTGATTTCAATGAACTATCACACCACCGGCGGGATGATTATGTATCCGCCCGGAACCTTCCCGGAGAAAACCGCGGATGACGAACTCTTTCTGCAAATGGCCAACGAGTATCAAGACCTGCAATTTGACCGATACAAAATTCATTCCGAGTTTGATCTTTACCCGACCATCGGCGCCCTGGATGATTACATTTATTATAAATACGGCATCCTGCCCCTCACCATTGAAATCGGGAAACGCGCCGAGACCCGCGCCCTGATCCCCAGGAACGGAACGGCATCCGCCATCTTCTGGACCTACAATGTCTATTACCTGGATCAGGAAATCGCCAACCTGATGCCGGGCGCGCTTAACTTGATTCAGTGGGCGGGCAAGCTCAAAGCCCATCCGGAGCTGATCAAATGGAAACCCACTCAGGAAAACTGGAAGGGAGAGCCGGCGCCAAAGGTGAGCGCGGAATCTGAGAGTAATCTGAAAGCAGGCCCTGCTCAATAATCATTCTCGCGTTGCAATTTCCGTTGAAACCCGAAAGCCGAAACCCGAAACCAGGAACTTCCCTCGCCGCGGTGCTGATCGGGGGCTTAAGCCAACGGATGGGCAGAGACAAGGCCTTGATCCGGTTGGGGGGAAAACCTTTGCTGGAATATGTGCTGGAAAAACTGGCGGAGATTTTTCCGGAAATAATTTTGATCGGACAGAACCGGGCCGGCCTGGAAAAATACGGACAAATTTTTCCCGACCTGGTTCCCGGGCTGGGGCCGGTTTCCGGGATTTATACCGCGCTCAAGACCTTGAATCGGCCGGTGTTTGTTTGCGGATGCGATATGCCGTTTTTAAGTTCTGAGCTGATCCGGTTCCAGCTGAAGGTTCTTGAGGATTTTGATGCGGTAGTGCCCCGGCCGGGAAAATTTTATGAGCCATTGCACGCCCTCTATGCGCCGGCCTGCCTGCCTGCGATTGAAAGGCTGGTCAAGTCCGGGGGAAAAAGGCCGGTGGAATTTTTTGCTCGGATCCGAATCCGAGAGATTGCTGATCAAGAACTCAATCGCCTGGCTCCGGATCGGCTTTCCTTTTTCAACATCAATACGCGGGAAGAACTCGCCCAGGCGGAGAAGTTAATCAAGGAAATGCTCCGGAAATGAGTCAGAAGCTGATTATGGCCGGGCAAGCGCAACCAACTCGGAGCCGATTTTTGGCTCCAGAGAGTCTTCCTCTTGATCCGGGCTGGAATTTTTCGCCTTATGCAAGACCTGGCTGAATTCTTCAATCACATAGGGCTTGACGATCACGCCTTGAAAACCATAATTCTGATACTCGGACATAATCGGGTCGGTGGAATAACCGGAACTGACAATGGCCCTGGCCCCGGGATCAATCTCCAGGAGTTTTTTAATCGCCTCTTTGCCGCCCATCCCGCCGGGAATGGTCAGATCCATTATTACCAGATCAAAGGGTTTGCCCGATTCTTTCGCCTGGGCATATAGTTGGATGGCCTCTTCCCCGTCCGGGGCGAACCCCGCCTGATATCCCAGGTGTCGGAGCATGGCCCCGGCAACCGACCTGACCGAGGCATCATCATCCATCACCAGCACATTTCCCGAACCCGGGATCCGCTTTTCCCGCTTCGGCTTCTCCTCGCTGATTTGCTGCGCACTGGCCGGCAGATAAAAATAGAAAACGCTTCCCGCTCCGGACCGCGAATCCGCGGTAATATACCCTTGATGATTTTTGACGATGGAATAACTGGTGGCCAGGCCCAGGCCTCTTCCGGTTTGCTTGGTGGAGAAAAACGGGTCAAAAATTTTCGCCAGGTTTTCCTCTGAAATCCCCATCCCCTGGTCTTGCACCGAGATTTTCACATAGTTGCCCTCGCTGATCGGCGCCCCCACTTCCTGATCATCTTTTCCCACGATTACATTTTTCGCTTTCACCTGGATAATTCCTCCCTCGGGCATGGCCTGGTCCGCGTTAATCACCAGGCTATGAATCACCTGGCTGATCTGGTTATGATCAACCTCGGCTTGCCAGAGTTGGTCGGAGACGGAGAATTCGGGCCGGCTTTTGGAGCCGCGCAGAGCAAAGATCGCCGAATTTTTAATCAAATTCTTGAGGGAGGCAACCTTTTTGATCGGAGCCCCGCCCTTGGCAAAAGTGAGCAATTGCTGGGTCAAATCCTTTGCCCGCACGCAGGCTTTTTCCGCCTCCTCCATGGTCTCATACAATTCGGTTCCCGGCTCCAGCTCCATCTTCGCCAGGGAGATATTGCCAACAATGCCCATCAAGAAATTGTTAAAGTCATGAGCAATTCCTCCGGCCAGGGTTCCCAGTGATTCCAGCTTCTGCGCCTTTTGAATCTCGGCCATCATTTTTTTCTTTTCCGTGATGTCCCGGAAGGCCAGAATCATTCCAAAGGTTCGGGCATTTTTATCCCGGATCGGAGCTCCATTAACGCAGATGTTTCTCTCCGGGCCCTTTTTGGATTTGATGATGGCAAATTGATCAAAATTCCTCTGGTCATCGGAATGTAAAACCAGCGCCAGCAGATCCTCGCATTTTTCCCTGGTTTTCTCGTCATAGATCTCAAGCACTTCATTGATCGGCTTGCCTAAAACCTGCCCCTGGGACCAGCCGGTCAGCTCTTCGGCCACCTGGTTCATCAGAGCAATTTTCCCCTCCAGATTGGTGGCAATTACGCCATCGCCAATTGAGCGCAAGGTCACCGCCAGGCACTCGCGCTCGGCTAAAAGGGCTTCTCCCGCGGACTTGCGGTCCGTGACATCAACCCCGACTCCCAAAAGCTCTTTGAAATTTCCCTCCTGATCATAAATCGCCTTGGCGGTCCAGGAAATCCATACCCGTTGGCCGTCACTGCAGATATTCTCATTCTCATTAACCGGATATTTCTCCGGATGAGCAATGATGTTTTGAATCAGAACCGAGAGGTCCCGGCCGCTGGAATCAACCCGCGGCATTAAAGTCCCCACGATCGGCTTCCCGATTAACTCCGCCTCGGTATATCCAAAAAAGTTTCTCCCAAAATCATTGATAAAAGTAATCCGAGCCTCCGGATCTATCCGGATAATAATGCTGTTCACGCTTTGCACCAATTCCCGATACTTTTCCTCGCTTTGCTTCAAGGCCGCTTCCGCGCGCTTCCGCTCTGTAATATCCCGGAACAGGGCAAAATAATATTTAAAATTTCCCTCCGAATCGCAGATTTGATCAATTAATAATTCAATTGAAATCCCGCGGCCGTCTTTCCGGGTATGTTCGGCCTCGGTCCATTTGGGCTGATGAGTAGCTTGGAACTCTTCCAGCTTGGCCGCTACCAGCGTCTTCATCTTCAATGAGGGCGGGCTCAGGTCTCGGCGCCATACTATGGATTTTAGTTCTTCCCCGGAATATTCCATAAATTCCTCAAATGCCCGATTCCAGGTAATCAGCGTCCCGTCAGCCAGACCCGCGGCAAACGGTTCCTTGCTGGATTCCAGCGCGGCCGCGAATAGTCTGATCCGTTCCTGGCTTTCTTTCTCCTGCGCCAGGTTATTCAACAGATGTTTTACCTCCGGCCCCTTGTATTCCCGGTTAATATATTGCTCGGGCGGAATATAATAGGAATTACGGTACAGATCGTTCCCGTGGATCAGGGTCGGATGAGTCAGGATCGCCCCTTTAATGATCCGGGGATCAAACTTCCTCTGATCATATTGACAGAGCGCCAGAACCGGATATTGGGAAAATAATTCCCGGTTCAGGCGCGTCTCAAACTCCAATAATTTTTCCGACCCCGGCTGTCCCCGGAGCGACCAGCTCCTTTCCGCGGTCACTCTCAACGCCGGATATCCCTCGGCTAAAGCCTTTTTCGTTACCTTGATCAGCCGCGCGATCGTCCGGCCGGGGTCAAACGACCCGTCCGGCGCGTAGGCTTCGCTCTGATCCAGAATAACCAATCGTCCGGAGGACCGGGCGATCTCCACATCAATCCCTTGCTCTGACAGAGTGGCCCAAACCTGATCCGGGGTATGGGCGTCAGCCACATAAACGCATTTCTCCCCGCGCTCCAACCCGAGGGCGATGAATGGAATCACCGCGGATTTCCACTCATCCTCCGTCTCATAAACCAGGCAGATATGATCCGTCGGCTTGAGCTGTTTGAGCAAAGACCCCAGATCCTGCGGCTGGAGGATGGCATTGTGTTCCCTTGTGGGGATTGGCCCCGGGACGGCGTCTTCGCTCCCGTCTGAAAGACTCATCCCCGATCTCAGCATTGCTACCATACTCTGCTCCTGAAGCGGTTACGCCCGCCCTTAGTAAATTAGATGCCAGGATTCGCGGACTAATGGCGTGGATGGAGGTATCTCTTTAATAAATCCGACTGGAGATCAGGCCCGGGATCCCGGGCACGCGGATCAAACGGTTTTGGGGTCAGGCCATCACTTTATACTTAACGGGATCCCGGGCACGCCCGGATCAAACCCTGCCGGATCCGGTCAGGGACAGCCGTTAACGCATCCGGGATGATTTTTCGCGCAAGCCGAATCCGGATCAATCTCGCCGGTGTTCAGATCCAAATCCAAATGGCATAGCACTTCCTTGCATCTGGCGTCAGCAAAACATTCATTGCTTTCATAACAATATCCGCCGGCCCCGTCCTCCACGCAGACCGGCCCGAAGATAAGAATGCAGACCACATTAGAATCATCACACGGTTCCTGATCACCCCCTCCGTCATCACCATCACAATCCTGGTCTATGTTATCCCCGGAAATTTCAACCCCGTCCGGGTTCACCGAAGGGTCGTCATCATCGCAATCATTGACCTTGAGATAGCCGGGATCGCATTGGCCGGCATAAAATCCATCCCCATCCGCATCCCGGCAGGCCGAGCTCCCGTTGCCGTTTCCATCATCATCTCCGGTCTCACACCCGAGCAGAAACAGGGAAACGATCAAGCCTCCGAGAATTCCTTTCAGAATCAATTTGGTCATTGCCCGCCTCCTTTTGCCGGAGCTTTTTGGCTGATCAATTTTCAAGATTCCAAATTCTTCGCCAGAAAGTTGACCATCATCTCTTCCATCACCGGGTTGCGGACCAGGAAGGAATCGTGGCCATAATCGGTATTGATCTCGCAATAGGTGACTTCCAGGTTGTTCTTTTTCAGAGAGCGGACAATCTCCCTGGAGTCCCGGCTCGGATAGAGCCAGTCCGAGCTGAAAGATAAAACCAGGAATTTGGCCTTGATCGGCTTGAAGGCCAGCTCCAGCGAAATCTGGCCCCCCCGGGTCAGGTCAAAATAATCTATCGCCTTGCTGATATAGAGATAGGAATTCGCGTCAAACCTCCGGATAAAAAGATCCCCCTGATAGTGAAGATAGCTCTCCACCTGAAACTCGGTGCTGAAATTATAGCCATACTTCTCCTGATCCTTCAGTTTCCTCCCAAACTTCCGGTGCAGGCTCTCCTCGCTTAAATAAGTAATATGCGCGATCATCCGCGCCAGAGCCAATCCCGCGTCGGGCCGTTCCCCGCTTTCATAATAATTCCCGGCGCGCCATTTCGGGTCGGACATAATCGCGCGCCGGCCCACTTCATTAAAGGCAATGCCCTGGGCGCTGAGCTTGGCCGCGGTTGCTATCGGGATCGCGGTCTTGACCCGGCCCGGAAACCGGATCGCCCATTCCAGGACCTGCATTCCGCCCATTGACCCGCCCACCACCGTGAGCAGTTTCTGAATTCCCAGATGATCCATCAGCCGCGCCTGCGCCTCCACCCAGTCGCCGATGGTCACCACCGGAAAATCCAGGCCATAAGGTTTTCCCGTCGCGGGATTGATACTGCTCGGCCCGGTGGACCCTTTGCATCCGCCGATCACATTGGAGCAGATGACAAAATATTTATTCGTGTCAAACGGACGGCCCGGACCAACCATATAATCCCACCAGCCGATCTTGGGGTCATCCGGGCTATGATACCCGGCGACATGGGCGTCCCCCGAAAGCGCGTGGTGAATCAAAATCGCATTGGACTTTTTCGCGTTCAGCCGGCCATAGGTCTCATACGCCAGCGTGATCGGGCCCAGCTTCTCCCCGCTCTCCAGAATCATCTCATTGGCCGGCGGGGCAAAACTATAGTATTGGGTCTCAACCAATCCCGCGGAATTCGGGCCATCAGCCTCTTCTTTTTTTGCCGGCTCTCTCATCTTTTTCCTGTCTGCTTTAATATTTTAGCGGACAATTCAAAAAAATCAATTCTTGCGGTATAATGAAATGGACAAGATCAGCAGAAATGTGGTATAATAAAAAAAGTTAAACTCAAACCAAAAAGGGGATGAAGCTTGGGAGAGGGCGAAGAAAAGGATAAAAAAGAGTTCCGGGGGGAGGAGGTCGGAGTTCCCCTCCAGGTGATTAAACAAGGGGAAACCGAGCCGAGGAGCTATCCGCGCTATATCCTGGAGCTGGACAAGGAGCGGGTTTATATCAAGACCGATCAAACCTTTCCCGCGGGAACCAGGCTGACTTTTATTTTTGAGCATCGTCAGCTTCCGCGGAAGATCGAGCTTTTCGGAGAGGTGGTCCGGATCAATCTGTCGTCCACCAAGCCCGGAAGCCTGGACCCGGGAATGGGAATCGTCTTTGACCAGATCAACCTCAGCGACCGCAATCTGCTCAATCGGTTTTTTGAAGACAAGGAAAAAGAAGATCGGACCGCGGAATATCTCCGCTTCCTGGGTTGGATGAAACGGATGAGCAAGCCCCTGCCTTCGGAGGAAAAAGAAAAGATTAAGCGGGATTTGCTCCAGGCGCTTTATGGAGAAGAGCGGAAGGCGATGAGCACCAGCAAGAAGAAGCGGGAGGATCTGGAGATTCTGAGCCATATCCCGCTTTTTCAGGAGCTGGACATCCTGGAGCTGGGAGAAATCGCGGAGCTGTTAATGAAAGAAAGATTTGAACACGGCCAGCTCATCTTCAATGAAGGGGATGCCGGAGATAAATTGTATGTCATTCTCAGGGGCGAGGTGGAGATCTTCAAAAAGGTCGGCCCGGCACGGGAGGAAATCCTGGCCACGCTTAAGTCCGGGGATTATTTCGGAGAGATGAGCCTGGTGGACCTGGCCCCGCGCTCGGCCACCGCCCGCGCCAAAGGAGAGCTTTCGGTTCTCACTATGACCAAGAAGGATTTTGACCTTTTGCTCAAAGCCAGTGATCTGATGGCCGCAAAAATCTATAAATTCTTTGTCCTGACCATCAGCAAGCGTCTGCGCGACGCGGACGACAAGATCAAAAAGATCGTCCAGGTCGTCTCCGGACCCGGGGCCGGCTGAATTTAATGACCGCCCCTGACATTAAGCTGAGTTATTATATCTGCGATGGCTGACCGGATTTCCCGACTGTTGATTTCTGACGCCTGGCTGAAGCTGGAGCAGGCTCTGCAGGAGGAAATTGAACAGCAAAAAGAGCCGGAGCCGCTTCAGCCGGTAATCGTTCTGGTCGGCTCCCGGCTTCTGGCCCGGCACCTGGAGCTTCAAATCTATCCGGAATTAAACCAAAAAGGACTCGGCGTCAATCTCAAATTCCTGGTCTTCCCGGAGCTGGCTCAGGCTTTATATTTCACCCATCCCTTCCCGGAATTATTGAACCCGGCCGGATACTTCTTAAAATTGCTCCTCGCCCAGGACCTCCTGAAAAACCTTGACCGAAACCATTACTTTTCCCCGGTCAAGGACGCGGCCGGGCTGGTCCAGTGCGTGCTCAACGAGCATCGGGATTTGCAGGACGGCTTGATCATCGGCAAGGAATGGAACCTGGTTAATGATGCGCTGAAATCCGGGAAGCATTCCCGCAAGTTGAGTTCCCTCTTTGAAATCTTCAGCCGACTGGATCAGCGGCTGGAAAAATATGAGCAGGATGAAAAAATGTTCCAGACCGCGATCAGCCGGGCGGATAAATTTCCCCAAGTCTTCGGAACCAGCCGGCTCCTGGTTTACGGTTTTTACGATTTCACCGCGATCCAGAAACAATTGCTCCAGGCGGTTTCCCGGCCGGCAAAAATCGCCGCTTTTATGATCCAGCCGGAGAACAATGACCTGTTCGCCGGTTTTGCTGAAAAAGTTTTAAAGTTCTACCAGGCGGAGTTGGAGCTGAAAACCGAAATCCTGAATTCAGCTCCGGGAGAGACCGATTTATTCCGCCTGAAAAAGTCCCTGTCCAGAAATGAGCGCGTGGATTTAAAATCCGACCGGACTTTCTCCATCGTGTTTGCGCCCGGGATTGACCGGGAAGTCCTGGAGATTTGCCGGGAGATCATTCGGTTGGTTCAGCGGGAAGGGATCAGGTTTGATGAAATCGGAATCCTGGTCCGGGATTATGCCGGCTATGCCCGGGTTTTGCAGGAAGCTTTTGAGCTTTACCAGATCCCGTATTTCCTGGCGCCGGGAAAGCCGCTCTCGGATTTCAGCTCGGCGCGCGCCCTGCTTTGCCTGCTCCGGATTCCGGAAGAGGAATATTCCCGGAGAAGCGTCATCAATTTTTTCTCAAGCCACGCCTTAAAAAGCGAGTGGCTTAAGGGCTCGGGCGCGGAACTTTTCGGATGGTTTGACCTGATCAGCCGGGAGGCCCTGATCGTCAAGGGAAAAGAGGAATGGAATCTGCGGTTGAGTAAATATCTGGAAAGGATGAGGAAAAGCCTTGCCCGGGCTGAAGCGGAAAGGGCTTTTGAGGAAGAGACTGAGGAACAGCGGGAAAAGGGAAAAAAACTTCTGGAAAAGAAAATCCGCTCTGCGGAAAAACTGGGGGAGATGGCCGGCGCGCTGATTTCCGAGCTGGAAGAGATGAGAACCCGGACCGGCTTTCAATCCCTTTCCGAAAGCGCGCGCAAGCTTTGCGAAAAATATCTTGACCTGGGCTTTGAAGGGGAAGAAGAACTCAAGGAAAAAGTGGAGGGGATTTTCCAGGAGATTGCGGAACTGGACCGGGCCGGGGTTGCTGCCGACTATCAAACCTTTTTGAACCTGGTTGCCGAAGGCTTGACCGGAGAGACCATTGGCCGCGGGAAATTCCGGCAGGGCGGAGTTTGCCTCAGCGAGTTGATGCCGGCCAGAGGAGTGAGGTTCAAGGCAATAATCCTTCCGGGTCTTTGCGAGGGCAGTTTCCCGCTTAAGCTTTCTGAAAACCCCCTGCTCTCTGATGACGACCGGGGCTGGATCAATCATCTTTGCGAAAAAGCCGGCGGGGTCGGATCCCTGGCGGAAAAGCGCAAACAGCCGCAGGAAGAAAGACTCTTGTTCTATCTTGCCTGCCACCAGGCCGATGATTTCCTGATCCTGACTTCCCCCTGGCTGGAACTGTTGGCCAATCGGGAGAAGCCGGCCAGCTATCTTCTGATCCATACTCTGGAGCGCGTGGTCAAGGAAGAGGTTGAGTTTGACCGGATGGCCAAACTCGCGGAGAAACATCGCGGCTTAATCCGCTGGGTGGAGCTGAGCGGGTTCGCGCCGGAGCAGGAAGAGTTTGCGCTCAACGCAGAAGAGTGGGAAGAGTCGGAAATAGAGCGGGCAACAGATTTGAAAGAGATCAGCCACCTGCTGGGAGGGCCGGAAGCGCGCCGGACGATTGAGCTCGCGGCCGAGCGCTGGCTGAAAGAGGATTTCGGATTATTCACCGGATACCCGGGCCTGGATCCGGATTACGATCCCCGATCTTTTACCATCCTCTCTCAAAAAATTTCCCCCAGCCGGCTCCAGGATTTCCTCAGTTGCCCGTTTGAATATTTCCTCAAGCGAGTCCTGGAAGTGGGACCACTGGAAGAGCCGGAGTATGTCTGGCAGTTTGACCGGCTCGCGCAGGGGAATCTTATTCACAAGATCCTGGAAGGATTGTTTCGCAAATCCACCGGGGATCAAGCCCGGACCCGCGAGCAGTTCCGGAAGAATCTGGAACAGGCCATCGCCGGATCTGGAGAGCCGTTCTTGCGGGCTGAATATCCGGCGCCGGAAAAACTGGCGAAACTGGAGCTGGAGCAAATTTATTTTTACCTGCTCAAGTGGTGGCGGGAGCTGATTCCGGATCCGGAATTCAAGGAATGGGTGATTGAGAAGGAGGTCTCGGAGCAACCGGTGAAGCTGGAGCTGGGCCAGGGGAGATCGGTGTTCTTGCAGGGAAGGATTGACCGGATTGATCGGTCCCAAACCCGGGCTTGCGTCAATGACTACAAGGTGAGCAAGAGCGTGCAGCAGGGCGGGATCAATCAGATCCAGCTTCCCATTTATATGCTCAGCGTCTGCAACCTGTTCGGGTATCAGCCGGAAAATGTGGAAGGCCGGTTCCTGGTGATGGTTCCGGAAAAGCTCGGGGAGGTGGAAGTGATCAAGAAGACCGGCCGGAACCTGGGGCGGCACCTGGAGGTGGTAAGGAATTTGGTGAGCCGGATCGCGGATTGGATAGAGCGGGGCGTGTTCATTCCGGCCGCGGAAGATTGCGGGGGCTGCGACTATCGGCTCGGCTGTTTTGCCACCACCGCGGTTTACCGGAAGAAGAAGCGGAATCAACTGGCCGGGGAGATCAACCATTTGATTCAGGAAATAGATTTTACGGAAGAAACCGATGGCAAATAGCGATCAGAAAGATTTTCTCCGGGAGCCGGACCGGAATTACATCGTGGAGGCGAGCGCCGGCACCGGCAAAACCCGGAGAATCCTGGACCGGATTGCTTTCCTGATTGAAGCGGGACTGCTCACCGAGGCCTCGGGACTGGCGGCAATTACTTTCACGGAAAAAGCGGCCTCCGAGCTTAGGAACAAGCTCCGGCAAAAGATAGAAGAGCGGATGGAGAAGACCGACGGCGATGAAAAAGAACGGCTGAACCGGATGCTCCTGGAATTTGACCAGGCCGAAATCTCCACCATCCATTCCTTCTGCGCCCGGCTGATCCGGCTCCGGCCGGTGGAAGCCGGAGTGGCGCCCGGGTTTGAGGTGATGGACGATTCGGAGCGGGATTTGATCTTTGACCGGGTCTGGGAGAAATGGCTGGAAGAGAGCCTGGAAACCGCTCCGGAGTTTTTTGAACTGCTCAAGCTCGCCAACCTCAACTTCCGCGCTCTCAAGTCTCTGGCCCGGGACTTGTTTGAAAACCGCGATCTGTTCCGGGCGAATTTTCAGGCGCTCACCAAAGTCCAGCCGGGTTTGACTTTTGAAAAAGCGGAAGCGGAAGTCCGCGGGATCAAGGACCAGATTACGGCCAAGCGTTTATCTGTAACCGATTTGGCGAAACCGATTGACGCGATCCTTTCCTTTGTGCAAGACACCGAAAGTGATGCAAGGAATCAAGCGCGAATCTGGTATCAGGTCAGCCTCGGGAGCTTGAGAACCAAAACCTGGTCCACCCCCGGATCAATGGAACTCAAAGCAAAATTCATCGCGGTGATTGATCAGATCAAGGCGGAGGTGTTGGCGCGGATTTTAAAATACCTGGCCGGGTTCCTGAGAAAAATGAAAGAGGAGAAGAAGAAAATTCAGAAGCTGGATTTCCAGGACTTATTGTTTTTCGCGCGCGACCTGGTCAAAACCAGCGAGGAAGCGAGGAATTATTTCAAGAGCCGCTTTCAATATCTGCTGGTGGACGAATTCCAGGATACGGACCCGGTGCAGGTGGAACTGATCTTCTTTTTGGCCGAAGATAAAAAATCTTTCGCGCGAACCTGGCAAGAGGTCAGCTTGGCGCCCGGAAAACTTTTCCTGGTCGGAGACCCCAAGCAGTCCATCTACCGGTTCCGAAGAGCGGATCTGGAGATTTACGATCTGGCCAGGGATCAGCTGAAAGCATCCCGGTTCGGCAAGGAAGAATTCCTGGAATATAATTACCGCTCTGATCCGAAGATTCTGGAATGGGTCAATGCCGCCTTCCAGGACCAGTTCCCAAGAGGGGGAGAGAAAGGATTTCAGCCCGAGTATCAAGAGCTTTTGCCCGGAGTCCAGGACCCGCCCCTGCCCGAATTGCAGAAGCCGCTCCCAAAGCCGGTGGTGATTATTGAGCTGGAGAAGGATGAAAGCCTGGTCCAGCCCGGGAAAAAGAGCTTCGGCGTTCCCAATGTCCGGATGGTGGAAGCGCGCGCGATCGCTGATTTCATCCAGGCCGGCGTGGGTAAAATCCAGGTCTGGGAAAAACAGGATCAGAAATTTATTTTCCGGCCGGCAAAATACCGCGACTTCGCGGTTCTTTATTCGGTCCACGATCATATCCAGGCGGTGAAGGAAGAGCTGAGAAGCAGGAACCTTCCGTTCCAGATTGAAGCCAGCAAGGAGTTCCTCCAAAGAGACGAGATCGCCGGCCTGCGCGCGATCTTATCGGTGCTGGTCAATCCGCTGGACCAGGTCGCCCTGGTCGGAGCGCTTCGTTCTTTGTTCCTGGGGGTCAGCGACATTGAGCTTTTGCAATTTCACCTGAGCCGGAAAAACTGGGAATGGCTCGGCCAAACTTTGGATCCGAAAAAGTTCCCGGCCGTGTCCTCGGCTTTTGAATTTCTCAATACCCTGTTCCGGATGCGCGACCGGAAAAGCCTGGGCTGGATGATTGAGCAGATGATCTCGCGAAGCCGGGTCCGCAAGCTCCGCAGACTGCATCCGCAGTTCAACCAGGCGCTCCTGAACCTGGAGCGGATCAAGGCGGCCAGCCATAGCTTTGACCAGGACCCGGGAGGCGGCATCAATGGCTTTATTGACTGGCTGGCCAATCTGGAGGAAAAAGAATCGTCCGACTGGCCGGAACTGCTCGCCTTTCAGGCCAATGACGCGGTCAATCTGATGACCTTCCATAAAAGCAAAGGCCTGGAATTCCCAATCGTGATTGTCGCCAACCTTTCCAATCAGCTCCCGGGCCGGCCCGGGGCTTTGACCAAAAACTGGAAGGATAATCAGCTGGCGGTCCGGCTGGACAATTTTCAGACTTTGAATTATGAGGAGATGGCTCAGGCCGAGGCCCGGCACATAGATTGCCAGAACCTCCGAAGCTTGTATGTGGCGACCACCCGGGCCAAGCAATATCTGGTGATCCCGGACCATAGAAAGATTGAGCCGAAAGGCGACCGTTATATTCACAAGCTGAGCGCCGGCCTGCCCGGAAGCCCGGATCCGGCATTCCTTTCAAAAATCCTGGATCAGAGAAAAGCGTCCTCATTCCAATTGCCCCGGGAGACGGGAAAGTCAGGACTGGAACAACTTATCTCCGGGCAATATGCGGCCACCAGGATGGAAAGCGGCAAGAAGGAATTTGAACAGGTTCAAAAGGAAAAAATCGCGCGGGCGAAAGATTTTATGGAAATCCGCGCGCCGAGTCAAGAGGAAGGATCTGAGGAATTCAGGCCTGAATCCGAGCCGGCGCGAAGAAGAGCGATGGACCTTGGCGCGCTGATTCACCGGGTGATTGAACTGGCGGGAAAAGGAAACCTGGAAACCGCGCTTCAGCTCGCGGAAAGGCTGGCAAAAGAAAACGATTTGATGAATCGCCTTGAAGAAATAGAGCAACTTCTGAAAAATTTCTGGGAAAGCGATCTGCAAAAAGAATTGAGCGCTCTGCCCTGTTTCCAGGAAGCGCCGTTTTTATTGGAGGATGAGGGAACGCTCTGGCGGGGAAAAATAGATTTGATCGTGCGAGAAAAGGACGGACTTAGGCTGATTGATTTGAAAACCGACCGGGTCAGAAAAGATCAGATTGAAGAACACAACCGAAAATATCAGCGCCAGATGAAAATTTATCAGAAGGCGCTGACCGATCTCAAATCCGTGAAGCTGACGGAAAGCGCGATTTTTTATCTTGATCCCAAAATCAAGTCCAAAATCTGAGATTTGATCTGAGATCTGAGATTTGAGATCTCTTACCCCATCATCCCCTGGAGCTGGAGCAAGAACGCCATATCCCCTTCAAAGCTCATCTTGCCGCTCATAAACAAACCCGGGCCGTCAACTTCCTTCCGAATCATCTTCAAATAATCATCCAGGCTCATCTTTAAAGACGCGAACGGCTGACTCGCGCCGTTGAAGATCATCTTGAGCTGGTAAGACGGCTGGCCCGGCCGGGAAAGCTCCAGCTGGAAACAACCATTTGTGCTTTTTGCATTATCCAGCATAGTCCGGCTGGCCGCCTGCTTCGGACTCATAAATTGATCCATCATCCCCGGAACCTTCCCGCTGATCGCCTCCCGCCAGTCTCCCTCGGAAAGCTCAAGCATAATATTCGGCTTCGGGATTCCGCCTTCAATCACCTCCAGGCTCTTGCCATCCTTGATCCGCAAACAATAATTACCGCCGCCCCCGCCCACGAGATTGAACTGGAGCGTAAACTCGGTGCCGGTTAATCCCGAAGCATCCACTCCCTTCACTCCCTCGGCAAACAGCTTCGGAACCAGACTGGTAAAAAACTCCTGGGCCGAAATCTTCTCCAAACTTTCCGCCATCTTGACCCTCCTTGTCTTTTTTTTCAATCTACCCCACTTTCCACCCCGCTGTCAAGAAAATCCGCCCGGATCAAAAAATTGATTACCTCCGCGGCGCTTCAGAAGAATAATAACTTATTCCTGATAATCCTTTTGATTGGTCATCTTGAAGCGGGAAAAGTCATAGCCCTGGCCTTCCAGCCGGCTGATGATCCCTTTCAAAACCTGGTCCGGAAGCTCCGGGGTCCGGCTCAAAATCCAGCCATATTCCCGGCTCGGATGACCGACCACCGCATATTCATAATTTTCGCCCAGGTCAATAATCCAGTAATCCCCGGCCAGGAAATTCAGGCGCAGAAACGGAATGAAGCTCACCTTTAATTCGGCATTGGTATTTTTATCCGCTACCCAGGCCCGGCCTTTTGCCTGCGAGACCTTGCCGTCCTTTAAATAACACTGGTTCAAAACCGAAATCGCGCCATCCTCCCGCAAAGAATAAGTGGCGCTGGTCCCGCCCGCGCATTTCTTCTGGAAGCTCGCCGGAATCGTGGCGATCTCATACCATTTGCCCAGATACCTGCTCAATTCAACCTTCTCTACCGTCTTCAGTTCCGGAAAATTCCTGCTATCTTTGCCCGCTCCCTTCCGGCACATAAAAAACATTAAACCCATTATTCCCAAAACCACCAGGTTGATCCCTGGAATCCCTGAACTCATAACCCTTTCCATCTTCCACCCCCTGGAACGGATTTTGCCGAGATTATATCACAGAAAACAATAAATGATTGTTGATTGGGCCAAGCTCATGAGACCTGAAGATAATTTCGCTCCGGAGCCAATTTTGATTATTTGGCTGCTGGCGTAAAGCCTTTGATGCCGGCGTCAAAGGCGCGGAGGTTTAGCTCGCGTTTTTTGGGGTCTTCAAAGAGTTCATTGACGGTTTGCAGGAAAAATTCCAGCGGGAGGTTCATCCATCCGCTTCCGGCCAGGGCGCCCACCATCACCAGGTTCTGGGCCAGGTGATTGCCGGCCTGTTTGGCCAACTCCGTCGCTTCCACCACCACCGACTCGGCCGCCAGGTTTTTGATCTGCTCAAAAATCAGACTCAGGTCCGGATATTTTGCCTCTCCGCTTAAGACGCTGATCGGATAGTTGGGCCGCGGGTTGAAGATCACTTTGGTGGAATCCTTTCCGTAGTCCAGCAAGACCCGCAGGCTTTCCAGCGGCTCAAACCCGACAATGATGTCCGCGTCTCCCTTGGGGATGAGCGGTCCGACCGAGAAGGAAGTTGAGAAGCGGATATGGCTCATCACCGAACCGCCGCGCTGGGAGGCGCCGTAGGTCTCCCCGATCGCAACCCTTAAGCCCTGTTTGATCCCGGCCCCGGCCACGATCTGGCTGGCCAGGATGTTGCCCTGTCCGCCCACTCCGCAGATGATCAGGTTAACCAAATCTTTTTCCATTTTTATATTTCCTTTTTGATTATCCGGATTAGCTCATTTACCATCCGAACTTTCTTATCAAGGATTTCCGAATCTATTTCCAATAATTCTCCCGGGGGATATCGGCTTTCATAATACCATCCGGTCAGTTCTCGTCCGAATACAATAATTTTCCTTTTTCCAGAATCTCCCGGATAAAGTCATCGCCCATCTGCAATCTTTTCTCAATCTCGTTCGGGCTCAACACGAGCGGCGAGACCGAGGTATCCCGGGACGGATCAAACAATAATTTTTTGACTTCCACGAATCTTTTAACCCGATTTTTTTTGCTTCTTTTTATGATCAACAGATCCAGATCGCTTTCCTTTTTGGGCTTTCCCCAGGCATAGCTCCCGAACAGGATTACCCGCTCGGGTCGGTATTCCTTGATCAATTTATCCAGAAGACCGTCAATCATTTTTTTGGTTTCCTTGTTCATATTACCTCCTGCCAGTCTTGGCTTTAACCGGTTCTTCCAGCTTGATCGCGCCCTTGGGGCAGATTTTCAGGCAGACGCCGCAGCGGGTGCAGACCACATCGTCAATGATTGCCTTCTGCTTCTGGTTGTCCCAGATCAATGCCGGGCAGGCGAACACTCTAGAGCAGAAGCGGTTGCAGCCGCATTCATCTCCCAGGCAGATTTCCTGGTCAAGGAGCACGCGCGGCAGATCCTCTTTTCTCTCCCGGCCTTCAATCAGCGCGCATTTATGCCGGAAGATCAAAACCCGGAACTCTCCGGATTCCAATGCGTCGTCCAGCATTTTGACCGCCGGCTCAAATTCAAACGGGTCCACCGCCTGGGCCGGGATGCCCATTCCGGCGCATACTTTTTCTATGGAGAGCGGCTCCACCGATTCGCCCAGGGCGTTCTTGCCGGTGCCGGGATGAGGCTGGAACCCGGTCATTGCCGTTCCGGAGTTGTCCAGGACGATGAAGACCATTTTGGCCTGGTTGTATTTGGCGTTCACCAGTCCGGGCAGGCAGGAATGGTAAAAAGTGGAGTCTCCGGCAATCGCGATCACGGGCTGATGAAATCCCTCCAGATTTCCCAGGCCGTTGGCAAATCCGATCCCGGCGCCCATACATTGCAGGGTGCGGGACAGGTTGTATCCGGTCTTGCCCACGCCCATGGAGTAACAACCGATGTCTCCGATCAAGACGCCCTCCCGGTCGTCTTCCTTGAGCGCGGTTTTGATCACCCAGAAGGATGCCCGATGCGGGCATCCTGCGCAGAAGGACCATTCCCTTCCGGGCAGTTTCCATTCCAGGGCTTTTTTCTCCGCGGTCAGGAATTTGTCGCTCCTTTGCGGCCGCTTGACGCCGAGGATGCTGGAAAGGCAATCCAGGACAATGTCCGGGCTCATCTCGCCGATACCGGCGCCTCTCGGGCCCTTGATCTGGCCGCCGCGCTTGCCGAAGATTTTCGGAACCGGAATTCCCTGGAGCACGGCTCCGGCCATCACCACCTTGAGATTGTCTTCCAGGAACGGGTCCACCTCTTCAAAAACCAATACCTGCTTGGCCCGGGCCAGATGCTTGATCACGAACTGCTCCGGAATCGGCCAGCCGGTTCCGATCTTGAGTATGCCGGCCTGGTCGTCAAGACCGAGCGTGTGCGCCGCTTCCATTGCGTAAGCCGCGGATGGTCCCGAGGCGGCAATCACGGTCTCGGCGTTTTCCGGGCCGAGGTACTGGTTGAAGGGGGATTTTTCAAACTCGGCTTTGGCCTGGTTAAAGCGCAAATGCAGAATCGGGTGAACCAGCGGATGGCCGACAAACCGATCCAGAAAACCCATTGCCGGCTTGCGGTTCCGCGGCTGAATCTCCGCCAGCTTGACATCTCCGCGCGCGTGAGAAATCCGGGTCACGCTCCGGACCAGGACCGGGAGCTTGATCCGCTCGGAAAGCTCAAACGCGTATTTGATCATCTCTTTGGCTTCTTCCGGAGTGCCCGGCTCCAGAAGCGGAAGCTCGGCCAGCTTGGCGTGAAGCCTGGAGTCCATCTCGTTGGTGCTGGAATAACCGCCGGCGTCATCCGCAACCACCAGCACGATTCCGCCTTTGGTGCCGGAGAGGTTGACCGTATTCAGCACATCCGAGACCACATTCAGGCCGTTCTGCTTCATAGAAGTGAGCGATCTCATCCCCGCAAAGCTCGCCCCGCAACAGGCCTCAAACGCCACCTTCTCGTTCACCGACCACTCGGCGTGATGCCCGAAAATCTTTGCGGCCTGCGCCAGAGTCTCCTGAATCTCGCTGGAGGGAGAGCCGGGATAACTGGCCGTGAAATCCACGCCCGCCTCAATGGCTCCGCGCGCAATCGCCTCGTTTCCCATCATCAAAATCACTTTGCCGGGCTCTTTCAAAAACACCGGATTCATTTTTTAACCCCACTGATTGGTTTTGCGTTTCGGATCCATTCTTTTTCCCGCTCGCTGATCGCCAGGTATTCCCGCGCTTTTTTCTCAATGAAAATCGCCTCCAGCACCCGCTTCTTTTTGCCCAGGCTGGCGTCCCGGAGCAATGCTTCGCGCTCCTTGGGAAATTCGCCCAGCTTGAGCCCGCCATCCTTTTTCGCCTTCCCGACGAATTTTTCTCCCCGCTCGGTCCGCACAATCAAGGTATTCCAATCATCCTTCCACTCGGTGCTTCCGACGCTCAAGTCCGCGAGCTCGGAAGTGAAATCATAGCAGAGATCGCAGGTGGCTTTTCGGAATCCCTTGATCGGCTCAAAGTCCAGGTCCTTTTTGCCTTTCGCCGTGTAAACCACAAACCGGTTGTAAGGGATGTCAAATTTCTTCGCGGTTTTGATGTCCATCTGCCCTGCCAGGTGCTGATAAAGCTTCCGGTAATCCAAAGCCCACATACAGAACAACCCGATGATCAAGGCGATTCGCCCGGAAATCTCCGGCTCCAGAATCATCCGCTTCCGGAGCGATTCCACCTGGCAGGCTCTCCCCACAAACGCCAGCTTCCGGCATTGCGCGAGCGAGGCATCCAGGATTTTCAGGCTCGGCGCCGTGGTGTATTTGGACCCGGCGCAAGCCAAAATTTCCTGCTTGGTCCGGGCCAGCACCGGCTCGGGCAGGAGTTGGTAGCTCGCTGAATAATTGACCAGGATGGCGCCGTCAATAATTTTTTTGTCCAGCGCGTAAGTCAGCATTCCGGTCACTGCTCCGCCGTATTGCGCCTTATCCTGGATGCTCTTTTTCGGAGATTGGGCCAGAAAAATTCCCTGATGCGTTCCCAGCACATAATCCTCGCGCGGCTTGCCGAAAACTTTCTGGTTCAAACCTTCCAGGTCCAGTTTGGTTCTCGGACAGATCTCATAGCATCTCCCCTCGGTCTTCCCGCACGGCTCCAACAAAACCACTTTTTCCTTCCGAACCCGGAAATACGGGCACAGGCTCAGGCAGGCCCCGCAGGCCGTGCACAGTCCGAACTTGAGGATTTCAAACTCCAGCTCAGCCGGCCCCTTATGCAGACTTAATTGATAACCCACTTTTAATTTCCTCCTGAACTACTCCCTTGAGTTTAATTTAAACCAGCCAGGAGGTCAAATTTTGCTTGATTTTCTTTGATTCTCAGTTAAGCAAAGGTCGGTTCCTTGGGCATGTTTCGATGATAGGCTCGCCTTTTATAGCGAGCCTGCGACTTACGGGGTTTGATTGTTGAGTATGTTTAATGGTAAACTTGATTATAATAAAAGGGAGGAGACAAACGGGTAATTATGGAAGCACTTGCACCATCTAATCCAAAAGACCGATTTGAGGTCTATAGATTCTTTAACGGGCTTTCTGCCGCAACAAAGGATGGTTTGGATAAGCGCTATGTCCGCGTTCCCTTCGTGAAAACTTTCCTTCTGGAACATGTCTCCTGCCGCGGGAATATTCAGCCAAAGCCGCCTGCTAAAATATTTCAGAATATTGGGGCTGAGATCAAGATGTTGGATGATCATTTCATGTCTCTAGCCTTTGAATTGGAAAATAAGGAAACGAAGCGAGTAGAACGTAAAACTACAGGATTTTTGGAACAGTATGATGAGAGATTTTTTGCTTATTATACATCTGAAGATTCTGCAAGCGCCAGGAAGAGGGTAGAGAAATGGATTCACGACCCCGATTTGGATTTCACTTGGTTCAGCAGCGAACTTCTTCAACAATTGTGGGATCGCGACATTAAGAATCGGGGTGATAACAGGTTTGGAAAACTTGTATTTAAGCACTGGAGCATTTTTGATATGCCCGAAGATTTTGCCATATCAGAAGAAGAATCGGAAGATAAAGTTGAAGATGAAGAGAATGAAGAGGAAAACACCAATGAGGAGGATATAAGGAAACCAGAAGGCCGCAAAGCCCGCTTTGAGATGGGAGACCGAATTGGAAAGATAAAAGCGGCTCTAAAAGAACTTCAGAATAACTATGATCCTTTACATGCAATGTATGCTTTGCGCTTGCCGTCTCTTTCGGCGCACGGCAGTCACGATTTATATCAGAAAGGGCAAATAACCAATAGAACAGATAGTTTTGAGGATCACAGAAATACGGTGCGGTATCTTTATCGTATCTACAAATCTATCCTGTCTTTCACAGAGGAATGCGCATGGCATAAGATTACTCAAGAACAGACTATGAAAGTCGGATTCAAAGGAGTTCCTCTTATTGTGAAGTTTATCGGGGAGGCCCTTTCGGAGCCTACATTCAACCGCTGGGTGCAAATGGCATTTCGAAAGGGTAATCTTTTTAAGCTGTGGGGTGATCCCATTAGATTGGGTCCCACAAAGGTTCATGTATATGGAGCAGATCGCCATCTGTGGCAATCCATCAATCTCGAAATTACCTCCAAGGGCTTGGTCGCAATTCTGCCTCAGGGAACATGTGGCAATACTTTTCATCGGCTTGTGACCAATATCCAGCACTATGTTTCTCCGAAAATAGAAGCATGGGTTGGTTCGGAACCCTTTAAATCTGTGGTCAGCAAATGGTCGCCGAATATGGATAATTCTGATGGATATTGATTCGCTAATTTATGACCCTGTTTTTCAATTGAACTTGTTGCTTTGGATGGCTAAAGAACAACCAAAAGAAGGCTATCGAGTTAAACCCTTGTTTTACGAACAAGGATTTAAAATTCTTTATATTGAGAACCCTTTCGCCTTTCCCGTTGAAACCGCCGAAACAATAAGCAATAGTGGCATTGATATTAGCATTGCTCCAGAACCGGACCTTCTATTGAAACGAACGGCAGATGCGAAAGCTCTCTATTTGGAGGCTAAATCCAATTCTTTTGGTATTGAGAGCAAAGATAATTCTAAACAAGCACGAGGACATCTTATGGCAACCGGACCAGCATTCAGTGAAGTCTATAAACCTCTCAGGTCTTGCCTCCTCTGCTATGTCCTGCCAGAAAATGGTCGCAATCTGATGGATCAGTGCCTATCTGCTCTTACCGATGAACTAGAAAAAGCAAGCTTGAAGCCAGGAAAACATTCAATCAATGGCTTAGGAGTAGAAAGTGCCGCCTTAGTCTATTCCTGGGATTCTGCTTTCAAAGATTACCTCGGCATAACTGAAGACTCGGCACTCATTATTGGCGATATAACAAAGGATACCGATCCCTCTCCAATGCTCCTGGTATTCAGTGATGAGGATTGCCACAACACCGAGATGCGGGATTTTTATAGGCGGGTATTGCTCGAACAGGCACGCGCCCGCTTACTTTGCGACCTTCATCCCCAATCCATAGGAACAAAATACGAAACCACACCTGATGGTCTGCTGGGCAAGACCACGGATGGTATATTTAGCTATCTTAGCCGTGAGCGTCAAAAAGGACTCCGTCGCCTTATCCGAGATAATTTATTCAAGCGGATACGGGATTATTGGCAAGACAAACAGCCTGGCATTTCATTGGCTAATGACCAGATGGGGATTGTTTGGAAAACAGCAGAAGAAAAAGAGGAATTCCTGAACTGGCTGGAAGATCGGCGCATAAAATTTGATTCAAATAAACCAGTTGAAGAAGCGTCTTTCGATCCATTTTGGTCCTCTGGCAAAAACGCCTGAAAAGCACAATTATTCTAGGATGATACTTTTTCCTTCCGAACCCGGAAATACGGGCACAGGCCCAGGCAGGCCCCGCAGGCCGTGCACAGTCCGAACTTGAGGATTTCAAACTCCAACTCAGCCGGTCCCTTATGCAAACTTAATTGATAACCCAATTCCAGACTCCTTCCCGAATACTCTTCACTGAGTTTAATTGAGATCTTGCCCGTGGTCAAATAAAATTGGGGTCAACGCTTCACTTTAAACTTAACACCGATTAAGATTTTTTCGCCTCTTCCCAGAGCGCATCCATTTCCGCCAGGGTCATTTGTTTCAAGTCTTTGCCCTGCTTTTGAGCCTGGGCTTCAATGTAATGGAACCGGGTTTCAAATTTTTTCGTGGTTTTTTTCAAGGCGTCTTCCGGGTTGAGTTTCAGGAATCGGCTGAGGTTGACCAGGACAAAAAGGATGTCTCCGAGCTCGTCTTCCATCCGGTTTTTATTTTTGCTTTTGATCGCGGTTTTCAGCTCTCCCCATTCTTCATCAAATTTCTCCAGCACCTGGCCGGTCCTCTCCCAGTCAAATCCGACCTGGGCCGCGTTGTCCGTGATCCTCCGGGCGCGCATCAGGGCCGGGAGGGTTTTCGGGACCTCGCCGAGAAAGGATTTTTCCGGCCGGGATTTTTTCTTGATCTCCGCCCATTGCCTCTTGACTTGATCCGGCGTGGCGCATTTTTTCTTTCCGAAGACATGGGGGTGGCGGAGGAGCATTTTTTTATAAATCCGGTCAATGACATCAGCGAGTTCAAATTGATTTCGCTCGGAGAAGATCTGGGCCTGGAAGATGATCTGGAAGAGGAGGTCTCCGAGCTCGTCGCAGATTTTTTCCGGGTCTCCCTGTTCAATCTCTTCCACCAGCTCGTAAGCCTCTTCAATGATATAAGTGGTCAGGCTCTTCGGCGTTTGCTTTTTGTCCCAGGGACAGCCGTTTTTGGCGCGCAGGGTTTGCATCAGCTTGACCAGGTCTTCAATCTTTGCCTTTTTTCTCAAGATTTATTCTCCTTAAATCAATTTTTTTCCTTTTCGTGCGAGCGACTTTAGTCGCGACAAGGGCCTAGCCCTTGACCACTCTGTGCAGGGGACTTCAGTCCCCATTTTGAAATTCTATTTCAATTTGCCGGAACTGTTGCCAGATTCTTTTGAACCTGCTTCGGTAGATCAGGTCATAGAGTTCGGCTTTATCCGGATACCGGCGAATGCAGAATTGTTTGATCTGTTTTTCTTTGGCGAAAAAATCCTGCTGACTGATTCCGGCCTTGATCAGCTCGGCCAGCCGGTCGGTTTTTTGCTTCAGCTCCTGAAGCTTGAAATCTTCCAGACCGCTTTCGCCCGGTCTCATTATTTTCCGCCGTCTGACCCGGCCGCGGCCTTCTTCAGCTCCAGGAGTTTTTTCATCGCCCATCCCAGGTCCGCGGATTTTTCCACTCCGCCCAGGGAATTGTGGAGGGCAAGATAAATCTGGAAAAGCTGGTCATAGATCACGCGGGCATCGGCTTTGGGACGGAACACCTGGTCTTTGAGCCGGCAGGCTCTGGCCTGTCCCTCTTCCACTTTTTCAAAGCCGCCGTTCTTTTTCCCCGCGGCCTTTCCGCCCAGGATCGCGGCGCCCAAGGCGCAGGCCTGGGCGCTGGCCGCCAGCTTCATCGGTTTTCCGAGAACATCCGCGTAAATCTGCAGGAGCAGGTCATTTTTTTCCGAGATGCCCCCGCAACAAACCACTTCCTCAACCTTCTGGCCATAAGCCTCCAGCCTTTTGATAATCACGCGCGCGCCAAAGGCCGTGGCTTCAATCAAAGCGCGGTAAATTTCCGCGGGTTTGGTATGGAGACTCGGTCCCAGGATCAGTCCGCTTAATTGCGCGTCCATCAGGATGGACCGGTTGCCATTGTTCCAGTCCAATGCGACCAAGCCGGTCTCGCCGGGCTTGAGCAGTTTCGCCTGTCGGGTCAGTTCCGCGTGTCCGAGCTTTGCCGGCGCGATTCCGGCCACAAACCAATTGAACAAATCCCCGACCGCGCTCTGGCCGGCTTCCACCCCGAGGTATCCGGGAATGATAGAGTCTTCCACTACTCCGGGAATGCCGGGGATGCCCTTGAGGCCCGATGTCTTCGGCGCCACCATCATATCGCAGGTTGAAGTTCCGATGATCTTGACCAGCCTTCCGGGCTTGATCCCGCTTCCGAGCGCGCCGCAATGCGCGTCCATTTCGCTGATCGCGATCGGGAGGCCGGGCTTGAGTCCCAGGTTTTTTGCCCACGGCGCCGTGAGGGTTCCGGCAAGCTCATTGGCGGAATAGGCGAGATTGGGGAGACGGTCGCGGAGTTCTGCCAGCTCCAGATCCAGGCGGGCCAGGAACTCAAATTCCGGGTATCCGTCCCAGTTGCGGTTGAACATCGCCTTATGGCCGGCAGCGCAGATGTTTCTCTTGATGTCCTCGGCTTTGGTCACGCCGGTAAGTGTGGCTGGAATCCAGTCCGAGGCTTCGGCCCAGGTGTAGGCTGAGCGGAACACGCGCGGCGCAACCCTTCGGCAATGAAGGATTTTGGCCCAGAACCATTCCGAGTAATACCGACCCCCATACATCTCCAGGTATTCGGGTTTGTGCTCCTTCGCGGCAGAGATGATCTGTTCGGTTTCCGCGTAACTGGAATGATCCTTCCAGAGCCAGGCATAGGCGTTGAGGTCCTTGCGGAAATCTTTGTCAAAGGCAAGGGGCGCGCCGGATTGATCAAGCGGAAGCGGAGTTGAGCCGGTGGTGTCTATGCCGATGCCGACGATCTGATCGGGTGAAAATTTCTTGCGCTTTTTTTTCGCGGCCCGGAGTATGGCCTTGACCGCTCTGGTCATTGAATGAAGCCAGTCCCTGGGATGCTGACGCGCCACCAGGTCGTTCTTCCGGTCCAGGATCACCCCGGCCTCTCCGCTCGGATAGTCCGCAACCGCGTCCGCCAGTTCCTGCCCGGTCCGGGTGTCCAGGATCAACGCCCTGACCGAGTTGGTCCCGAAATCCAGGCCCAGCGCATATCTTTTATCCTTCATCCCCTTCCTCCTGGAAGTTGTTGCCTAAAAATCTAGCAAATTTCAGCGGGAATGGCAAAAATTGGTGAAAATGGTGAAATTGGTAAAGGTGGTAAAAGTGGGGAGACTGTAAAACTGGCATTGCGACTCAAGTCGCCCGCACAGTTCGGATTACTCAAAGCGCAACTACCATCACCTCAAATTTTTCCGGCGGAACCGGTAAGCCGTCTTCCTCCAAAGCCTTGATGTATCCCTCTACCGCCTCGCGAATATTGGCAAGCGCGTCCTCTTTGGTCTTTCCCTGGCTAACGCACCCAGGCAGGCTCGGACATTCCGCCACCCAGAAACCATCTTCTCCGGGATATATAACCACTTGCTGCATTTTTTCTTCTCTACTTGGCTCTTCTTTTACCATTAGACTAGCCAATCTTCCCCGCAGTTGTCAAGGGTAAGGCGCGGGCTCTCTGCCCGCACTATCCGCGCCAACTTGCCTAATCCTTGCTATGCTTCTTATCTTTTGCTAGAATTTGAATCAGGGGAAGACCATGGGAGGCAAATCAATAGAAGCGCTGGTCAAACCGGACTTGCTTAAATGGGCGAGAGAAAGCATTGGTATGAACATTGACCAGGTTTCCCAAAAAATAAAAAAGACCGATCCGAAAACTATCCAAAATTGGGAATCTGGAATTGTCAGACCGACGATTTCTCAAGCGGAAAAATTGGCCAAAATATACAAGAGGCCTTTGGCGGCTTTCTACTTGCCGGAACCGCCCAAGGAAGCTCCACTCCCCAGGGATTTTCGTACCTTGCCGCTGGATAAAATAATCCCTTTTTCGCGGGATACCAGATTAGCCATCAGAAAAGCCAGGCGAGTTCAGTCACTGATGAAAGAGCTAAACGAAGAAATGGGCATCAAACTTGAGGCTAAAATTCATAAGGTGGGAATCTCGGAAGATCCAGAAAAGCTTGCCAGCAGGATCAGGAAAAATTTGGGCATGGGAATTGAAGATCAATTCAAGTGGAAGAATGAGTCGGAAGCTTTTCGGCGCTGGCGGAAAAAGGTTGAGGAGGAAAATATATTAGTTTTACAAATATCCATGCCTTTAAATGAAACCAGAGGATTTTCTCTTTCGGATAAAGAGGTTCCGATTATCGTAATTAATGCCAAGGACGCGGTAAATGCCAGAATTTTTTCCCTTTTCCATGAATATGCCCATCTCCTGATTCAGATCAGTGGTATATGTGATATGAGGGAATTGTTTCAGCCGAATCGAAAAGATGAGGAAGTCTTCTGTAATCGTTTTGCAGGAGCGCTGTTGGTCCCAAAGGATAAATTGCTTGATCAACCGATGGTTCAGAGAAAACAATTTGATGATGAAAGCTTGATGGTATTGGCTTTCAGATTCAAGGTGAGCAAAGAAGTGATTTTGAGAAGACTGGTCATTCTGGAAAGGGTCTCACCCAAAATATATCAGCAAAAGAGGAAAGAATGGGAAGCCGAATACCAGCGATTAGGCAAGAGGACCGGCGGGAGAAGAAACCGACCTAAAGAGTGCATTCGAGAATATGGGATGCCTTTTGTGTCTCTGGTGATAAACGCTTACCGGGAGGGGAAAATTACTTATGGAGATATAACCGATTATTTGTCCATCAAAGCCAAATACCTGCCCAAGGTTGAAAATTTGGCGAAAAAATTCGGCTGAACATGGCGGAATTATTGCCAGGCTATTGCATTGATACAAACGCGCTGATCGATCTATAGAGAAGAGTATATCCTCCGGATGTTTTTGAAGGATTATGGAATAATATTGAAAATCTTATTGAGCAGGATTTTTTGATCTCTCCAAAGCAAGTCCTATCCGAGCTTGAGCAAAAAGATGATGAATTACTTAAGTGGGCTAAGAAACATATGGAAATGTTCAAAGCATCGGATGTTGAGCCGCAAAAGCATGTCAGTAATATTTTGGCTAAATTTCCAGATCTGATTGATCCGAATAAATCCACAGAGGATGCTGACCCTTTTGTTATTGCTTTGGCAATGTCCAAAGGTTGGAAAGTTATAACTTCTGAAACTTCCTCTAAAGGAGGTCGGCCTAAAATTCCAGATGTGTGCGATTCATTTGGAGTCGGTTGGCTGTCTCTATTGGAATTTTTCAGAGAAAAAAACTGGAAATTCTAATTTCCAAATCTGGGTAAATTGGCCTCTACTTACACCGCGGCGGTGAACCATTCGGGAACGGCTTTCATAATGGCCTGGGAGATGAAGTGGTCTTCGGCCTGGAAGGTTCCGTCGTCAATCAGGGATTTCAGGGTTTTTTCCAGAACCACCATTTTTCCGGAGGAATGGATGATCACCGGGTAATACTCGTTGATGAAGAAATATTTAAGCCGGAAGCGTTGTTCCGGGTCTTGCGCCTGGGTCAGGATTTTGCCTTCAATTTCATCTTTGGAAAGCCCGATCAGGTCGGCCTTGGGGGAGCGCATTTTTTTTGCGCTGGCTTGAAATCCGTCGCGGCATTTAAAGGTCAGGCGCCAGTGCTCAATCACCCCGAGGGAATTGATCATCAGGGTGTTGGTGGTGATCAATCCTTTTTCCGGGTCAATCTTCACGCCCTCCATCTGGGGCAAAAAATAATTGTCCGTGATCGCGGTATAAGAGCTGACTCCTCCGGCGAACGGCCGCTCCAGGATGTCCTGGACCGTGAAATAAGGCTTCTGCTCAAAGCGCGCATCGTGGATCAGCATCAGCTCTTCCTCGGTGTAATGAAACCGCTCGTTCCAGAGTTCCTCCGGTTTCAAGTCCTTGCGCGTGAGCGAGCTCTGGCTGGTGAGCATCCCCAGCGCCTGGCCGCCTCTCCAGATCAAGGGCAGCGCGCCCACGGTCCATTCCGCGCTTCCGCCGATCTCTCCGATCATAGAATTCAGTCCGCGGCCATCCGGGAATTCCAATCCCGGCAATCCCATCACCAGGGCCGGGAAGAGGTCCCCGTCCTTGTCAAAAGGCGTGGCCACTCCGATGGAGTTGAGCGCGGCCATTGCCGGCTGATGCCGGGGCCGGTCCAGGAAAAAGGCGGAGAGCTGGTCCGGGCTTTTGAACCCGTAGGCCCGGGCGATGATCTCGGCTTCTTCCTGAAAGTTGGTGTCGCGCGGGTTGAATTCCGGGAAGGGCGCCCCCGCGGTCCATCGTTCCACATAGATGTCCGGGAGATGCCGCTTGGCCCCGGACTCGGTGATGAAGAGCGCGGTAAGGGAGGAATGGAGGCCTTTGACCGACTTGGTGGTTCCATCAATAACATCCGATCCCATTGAGAGGCGGGTCACTTCGGTCCCGAGCGAATGTCCGTAAACCCTGCAATCCTTTTCCTTGCCGAAAAGCGCTCCGACCGGAATCGTCGGGTTTCCTCCCGGCTCCACCCCCGGCTTCACCCGCACGCCCTCGGTGAACGAGCTTTCCACCACCACCTCTTCGCCCACATCAAAAGTCTCAGTGGTGATCTGGATCACTTCGGACATAATCTGCGCCGAGATCCGGTCATTCATCCGCTTCAATTCATTGGTCAGCTCGCTGGTTTGTTTTTCCGGGGCGATTTTTTGGAGCGAGCCGCAGCCGTGAATGGCAACGCCGGCCGCGGGAAGCGCCGAGGCCAGGATCACGGCCTGGCGGAGCTGCTTGCTCCTGAACACGCCCAGGTTGGACAGCCCATTCCCGCGATCGTCAATGATGAATACAGTGCCCTGGATCAGTTCCAGGCCATAAAAACCGAGCACTTCCTGATGCCGGAGATTAAAGGTGGACACCCGGTTCCGGCTGATCGCCGTCTCCTGGCTCCGGCCTTTGTAACTGAGCCGGAAATCAGCGATGTTGTTCCTTAATTTGTCGCCCATCTTCAGCCTCCTTCCTGGGAGATTAGAAATTGATTCTTAATTATATCCTAAAATATAATAGCTGAAAAAACCAATGGAGGAAGGAATGAAAAGATCAGGATGGCTTTTGCTCTTGATTTTGGTTGGGGGGAGGCTTTTCGCCGGCGAGCTAAAGGATAAGGCGTATGCCTATGAGAATTGGTATCAGCGCTGGCACTCCGGAGGATACGGCGGGACCGCGGACGCGGTTTTTTCCGACCCGGAGTTGACCAGGCTCAAACAGCTTGACGGGATCGGCGATTCCACGATGTGGACCGGGACTTATTTGGCCGCGGAGGCGTTCCGTTATTCAGTGGAAAAATCGCCGGAGGCGCTTAAGAACGCGAAAAAGGCCTATCGCGCGCTCCAGTATCATCTTCTGGCAACCGGCAAGACCGGCTTGCTGTCAAGGTATGTCGGACCATTGAAGCCTCCGTTCTGGCTGGGAAGCGAGGAAGACTGTTTGCAAAATGAGAACTGCCATATTATTTCCTGCCCGGAGGATGCGGGCTTTTCTCCCAAAGAAAAATGTCTCTGGCTCGGGGATGTGAGCCGGGATCAATACACTGGCTATTGGTTCGGGACGGCGCTGGCTTATGATTTGATTGATGATGCGGAGCTGAGGGATTGGATCCGGAAGGATGTGCGCGTGATCATTGATCAATGGATCCAGGACGGATATCGGATCATAGATGTTGACGGCAAGCCCACGGGCGCGGGTCAGGTGGGACCGCCTTTAAGGTTTGATTGGCTTTTGATTGCCAGCCACATTCTTGAGGACCAGAAATTGAAACAAAAATACGAAGGGGAAGTTGCAAGAAGCCGGCTCTATAATACCGTTTCCTCGGACCGGCATTTCAATCTTTATTTTGAATACTTTGCTTTTAATTTGGACCACCAGACCTATTACAATTTGATCCGGCTGGAGGATGATCCGGCGCGGAAGAAATATCTGCAAAAGGTTTTTCAGGAGAAGACTTACAGCTATACCCGGAATTCGGACAATGTGTTTTTTGATTATATCGCCATGGCGGTCCTGGACGAGCAATGGCCGGAGACGCTCAAGGCGGATGAGCGCGTGTTGAAAGTCTTTCCGGCTCCGCCCAATCGGTTGATTGAGGTTAAGATTGAGCCCAAGCCGGTCCGGGAACGCTCGGTTAAGCTTTGTAAGCTAAATTACAATCTGGTTAAGGGCTTATGCCGGCTCGGGCTGGAAAAATCGGAAACTTTGCCCGGAGACTTGATTTATTTTGTCCCGGTTTCCCGCGAGTTCCAGAAATTTGAAAACCAGCCCAAGGAGGATTTCATCTGGCAGAGACCGCCCAATAAGCTGGCGGATGTTTATCCCGAGGATTTTTCCTGCGCCGAGATGAATAAGGCGCACCAGGAAAAAATCTGCACCGACCCGGGCTTCGGGATTCCCCGGGTTCCGGAAGAATTGAAAAAAGGCTATAAAGTTTATCCCGGGGTTGACTACCTGGCGGCGTATTGGATGGGGAGGTATTACGGATTTTTGGATCCAAATCACTGAATTTAATTTTGAATCAGATAGCCAATATAAACCGAGAAGCTTAATCTGGAGTCTAAAACTATAGGGATGAGGGAGAAAGTTGACAAATGCTGCTAAAAGATTATAATTCTCATAAATATCTATTCAATGATTGGGATAACCTATTGAATTTATTGGGGAAATGATTGGAGAAGAGATGGTTTTATTTAAGCCAAATTCCGGGGGTGGTTTGGGGGATGAATCATAATTTTTTTCTTTTCCGCGGGTTTGGCAAAGATTTTTCTTTGACCACGCAGGATCAAACTCAATTTTCCTATTCTTCAACCAAATGACAAATGAATTGATGATTATTAAAATGAGTAATATTCCAGAGGAATAAAGGATGGCCAATTCAGAAAATATTATCAATTTCAGGAAAATACCGTCCTGGATTTCAAAAGAAAAGGTTGTTAACCAATCTTGGTATAATGAAATGAATCTGGCGGGAACCGCTCCTGAAATTCCTGTTCCTGAAGACGATATCAAAATCCGAAATTTATTCACCGAACTTTCCGTTGCCTGCATACAAAAAGATGAAACCAAGGTTTATGATTGTCTGACCAAATTGGGCTTCTCGGAAAAAATGCGGGTTCAGATCTTGATTGATAATCTTATCGGGGACCGCGCCAATTTTGCCATTTCCAACTTAAAAAAATTTTCCTTCTGGATTCTGCGCTCGCTGGAATATGTGGAGCGAGTGATATATCTTTCCTGTTCCCTGGAATCTGAAATCTGGGATGATGAACAGCTGATTGCTAAAATTGACCATAAAATTAAAAAAGAGAATAAGCAATTCCGGATTTTTCTTAAGCCTGCCATGCTGGGACAGGGTTATCGGGATAGTCAATTGTTCAAATATTATTTTGCCAATATTTCCCATACCCAATTTATGAATAATTTCAGGATTTATGTGAACCGAACCATGACTCCCTTTATCCATTTTCTGTTAATTGATAAAAGGGGCGCGATCCTGGAAGCTATTCGCCAGCGCCAGGATTTGAACCGATATATTTCCATCTTTTGCGCTAAAAAGCCGGAATATCAATTAATTATAAACTTATTGAAACTGCAATCGGGGTTGATGAAAGCCTCGCTCAATACCACCCTGGTTAATTCTCCCGAAGATTTTGAGTTGGTTTCCGAAACTGCGGAAATCCCTTTGCCTAATTTGGAAAGGAATGGATATCAAAGCCGATGGGCAAAAGGTTCTTTGCCGGAAAATGATAGAAGCCCGTTTGACTGGATAGATTCTGCCCTTAAAAATCAATATCCGGACATATTGGTCACAAGTGAGAGCGAGGAATGGAAGCAACGGAAGATAATCTGGGAAAAATCGCGGGCGTTTGAAAAAGGATATTTTAAAGAGGGAAAATTATTAACAAACTATTTTGATAAGATGTTCTGAAGATGAACAGACCGATTATTTTCCCTGGAACTATTATTGGCCATAATTCCGAAGCTTCCCATGAGGTGCTGGCTATATTAGATTCAGGGGCGCCTTATTCCATTGTTCCTTCTTTCTTTATCAAGGATCTCGGATTTAGATGCCTGCGAAACCTGGACGGCAGCCCAAGAATAGCCAGGATGGTTTCTGCCTCCGGCCGGCCCAGAAATAAAAGAATATACGAAGGGGCAATAAAGATAAATACCGTATCGGGAAATTGTTACGCGCCTATTTTTGCGACTCCGATGGACAAGAAATTCGAGAAATTCATTAATGACCATTATCAGGCTCCCAATGTGATTTATTTGGGAAGGGAGTTCTTGGCTCACTTTAATTTCTTATGGCTAATTCCCGGGGATAGCGGTTATTGTTATTATTTTTCAATAAAGAATATCCCGGCTCAGGCAGCGAGGACTTTCCTGGAAACCGTTAATCCTTGAAATTAATTTTCTGGATTAAAAAATAGATGGCGCTATTCAATCGGATATTTCGCCCAAGCAGGATGCGGTTAATTTCCCGCCAGATCCAAAGCTTTTCCTAGGTTGACTACCCAGATTCTATCGGAGGAGGTATTGCTGGCTCATTTAGCCGGAGCAATGACCAATAACGCCAGAGACTCTTAAATCATATCACTTATCAACCTATCCACTTAGCAACTTTTTGATATGATCCAGGATTTTGTGGCTGAGTTCCAGTTTGGTCAATTGGGGGAGGCGTTTGGACCCGCCATCGCGGAAAAGCAGGGTGGCGATATTGGTGTCCACATCAAACCCGGCGCCTTTTTTGCTGATGTCATTGGCCACGATGATGTCCAGATTTTTTCCCCGCAATTTTCTCCTGGCATTTTTAACCAGATCCCCGGTCTCGGCCGCGAACCCGACCAGAATCTGGTCTTTGCGCTTGTTGCTTCTTATAGCCAAGAAACTATGCATACCTGAAGGTTGGCCCCAAATTCCCGCTCATTCACCTGGGAATCACCGGGAGTTCAAGCAAGGAGGGATATTTTTTGGTCCGGAAGAATTTGATCTCCGGGGGCCTGGGGCGAAAGAGTTAGAAGCAGCGCCCCTGCGCTGCTGAGCAATGCGGCCAGAAAACACTCTCCCCTTTCATTCATTTTTATTTCTGCTCAGCTCTCCTGTTGGTCTTGATTTATCTTCGGGATAACAGTTTGGTAATTTTGTCCAGGATTTTATAGCTCAGCTCCAGCTTGGTGAGTTTGGGCAGATATTCGGTCCGGCCGGCGCGGGGCAGGATGGTGGCGATATTGGTGTCCACATCAAACCCGGCTCCCTTTTTGCTGATGTCATTAGCCACGATGATGTCCAGATTTTTTTCCCGCAATTTTCTCTTGGCATTTTTAACCAGGTCCTCGGTCTCGGCCGCAAACCCGACCAGGATTTGGTCCGGGCGCTTTTTCCTTCCCAGCTCCGCGACGATGTCCGGGGTTTTTTCAAATTCAATTACCGGCGCGCCTTTTTCTTTTTTGATTTTAGCGCCGACCCTGGCTTTAGGAGTGAAATCCGCCACGGCCGCGGCCTTGATGATCACATTGGCGTCTTTGGAATATTTCTCGCAGGCCTTTTTCATCTCTTCCGCGCTTTCCACCTTGACCAGCTTGACTCCGAGGGGAGGCCGGAGGCTGGTTGGTCCGGAGATCAGGACCACTTCTGCTCCCCGGGCTTTGGCGGCACGGGAGAGGGCGTATCCCATTTTTCCGGAACTGCGGTTGGAAATGAAGCGGACCGGGTCAATGGCTTCGCGCGTGGGCCCGGCCGTGATCATAATTTTTTTGCCCAGAAAGTCTTTCTCCGCCACCGCGTATTCACAGGCCTCCAGAATCAAGTCCGGCTCGGGCAATCTGCCCTTGCCTTCCCAGCCGCAGGCCAGCTCGCCGGAATCCGGCTCCAGGACCATCACTCCCCGCTCTTTCAGCTTCTTCAGATTTTCCTGCACCGCGGGATGCTCATACATATTCACATTCATCGCCGGGCAGACCAGGACTTTTGCCCGGGCGGCAAGATAAAGGGTTGAGAGCAGATCGTCCGCGATCCCGTTCGCGATTTTGCCGATGATATTGGCGGTGGCCGGGGCAATGACCAGAAGCTCGGCTTTATCCGCCAGCTCAATATGCACGAGCGGCCCGCTGGCCTGGTCAAACATATTGACATAGACCGGTTTCTGGGAGAGGGTCGCAAAGGTAAGCGGGCTGACAAATCGGGCGGCGTTCTCGGTCATCACCACCTGGACTCTGGCGCCGGCCCGGATCAGCAGGCGCACCAGTTCGCAGGCCTTGTAAGCCGCGATCCCGCCGCTGATGCCGAGCAAAATCTGTCGCTCTTTGAGCATCTTCCTTTAGTTTACTCCAATTCCGCGCCTTCTTGCAAGAAGGGATTGTGTTTCTTCTCCTGCTTGATCGTGGTGGGGGGACCGTGGCCGGGATAAATCTCGCAGTTGTCCCCCAGCGGGTAGAGCTTGGTCTTGATACTGTTGATCAACTGTTTGAGGCTTCCGCCCGGAAAATCGGTCCGGCCGATGCTGAACTGAAAGAGCACATCGCCCACGATCGCCAGATTGTGCTTTTTGACATAAAGCGTGATGCTTCCGGGCGAATGCCCGGGCGTGTGCAGGACTTGCATTTCTATCTCAGCTCCCACCTTGACCAGGTCTCCCTCATTCAGGAATGCATCCGCGGCCGGAGAGCGGTCTGATTCCACTCCGAAATAAGCCGCCATCTCGCTCATAGAAGTGATCAGGTCTTTTTCCAGCGGATGAATGTAAATGGGCGCGCCGGTTTTTTCCTTCAACCCCTTGTTCCCGCCGATGTGGTCAAAATGGCAATGGGTGTCAATAATCATCTTGCAGTTCAGCCGATCCTCTTTCAGCTCCTCCAGAATCGTCTTAACATCCCCGCCCGGATCTATCACCACCGCTTCCTTGCTCTGCTCGTCTCCCACGATATAACAATTCACCATCAGCGGCCCGGTCTCAAAATATTTAAAAATCATTCCTCACCTCTCCAGCGCCTTTAAATCCAGATAGAGCTCGCGCGCGCTCTGGTAGCGCTGATCCGGGGATTTGGCCAGGCATTTCAAAAGGATCCGATTCAGATCGTCCGAAATTTCCGGATTCTGCTCCCGGGGCGAGCGCGGCGAAGTATGAATATGATGATACCCGATGTCGCCCTCGGTAAACGGGGGCCGGCCGCAGAACAGCTCATACATGGTGGCGCCCGCGGAATAAATATCAGTCCGATGATCCAGCGGCTTTCCCAGCGTCTGCTCCGGAGACATATAGAGCGGAGTCCCGCTCACCAAAGTCCTCCCGGTTTTCACTTCCTCCAATAACTTCGCCAGGCCGAAATCCATAATCTTGATGATCTGATTCTGCGTCCACATGATGTTGCTCGGCTTAATGTCCCGATGAATCACCTTCTTGGAATGAGCATAATCCAGCGCCTGCGCCAACTGTTTGAAAATCTCCAGACCGATCCGCACCGGAACCCTCCGGGACCGCTTCCCGAGCGTCTTCAAGTCCTCTCCCTCCACAAATTCCATCACAATAAAATAGTTCCCCTGATATTCCCCGCTGTCATAAATGGAGACAATGTAGGGATGATTGAGCTGGGCCAGGCTTTTGGCCTCACGCAGGAAATTAGTCACGATCTCCGGATGCTTTTTCATTTCCTGGGGAAGAACCTTGTAGGCGACCATTCGGCCCAGATTCAAGTCCTTGGCCAGATACACCACGCCCATCCCGCCCTCGCCCAGCTTCTTGGCCACCTGATAGCGAAATCCCTGCTGCGCCCCGGCCGGCGGGGTCCCGACCATAGTGACGCCCCCTCCCGGCGCCATTCCGGCGCCGGATCCTTTCTTGCTCAATTCCTGAAGCCGGAGCGTGACTTCCTGGAAATGCGGATCAATCGCATAAATCCGTTGATACAAACCCTGCGCATAATTGAACTGGCCGGTCTGCTCGTAAATCCGCGCCATCCGGTAGTAAAGGTCAAGGTTGCCCGGATCAAACGGCTTCTTCTGAGCCAGGGTCCGGTAATAATTAAACGCCTGGTCATATTTGCCCAGGTCAAAAAGAATGTCCCCGGCCAGCTTCAGCCCGTCCTGGTAATGCGGGTCCGACTCCATAATCCTGGTGACCTGCGCCAAAGCCCGATCCAGAAGCGCCCGCTTCTGATACGCCAGCGCCGCTTCATAATATCTCCCGGCCTTTTCATAAAGCTGACTTAACTTCTCCTGATCCCCAAGCTCCTGATAGGTCGCGATCGCCAAATCCAGATTTCCCCCCAGCTCATACGCCGCTCCCGCCTGGGCCTTATCCCCGCTCACATAAAAGGTCTCAGCCGCAATCCGGCTGTCCCCGCCCTTCAGATACAGCTCCGCGGCCTTCTTCTTGTCCCCCATCCCGGCGTAAAGGTCCGCCGCGGTTAAATAATCCCCGGCCAGCTCAAAATATTTCACCGCCTCCCGAAGCTGGCCCAGCTTCTGATAATAATGCGCCCGAATCTCCGCGGCCCGGTGCTTGTCCCCGGCCTGGTCAAACAGCTCCGCCGCCTTCATCTCCTCCTTCAGATGCAAATAAACCTCGCCCGCCTTCTCATACTCCCCGGCTAAAACATACATCTCTCCCGCAAACTTGCTCATCCCTCCCTGGTCCAGAATCTCCGCAGACCTTTTCAAATCCCCGGCCTTCTTGTAATAGAAAGAGGTCTTCTTGGTGATGTTTTCAAACTTCTGCCGGAGCTTCTGAGACCCCTCCGATTGAAGATGTTGCAAAGCCTCCCGGAAAACCTTCTCCGACAAACCCGCGGCCTTCCCGAAATCCTCGGCTAATCCATAACAGTTCGCCGCCTCCTCCTCAAACCCGGCCTGCTCATAAAGCATTGCCGCCCTTCCATAATTCTTCGCCTTCTCAAACATCTCGGCCGCGCTTCTCGTCTTCTTTGCCTTTTCCATAAATTCGCCGGCCTGATCAAACCTCCCCTGCTTTTCGCATAAAATCCCGGCCTGCTCATAAAAATTCGCCTCCAGCAAAACCGCCAGCGCCCGGTCAAAATCCTGAAACCGCTCCATATATACCCGGCTGGCACGCTCCGGGCTCCGGCCCAGGAGATACATCTCTATCGCCTTGTCAAACTTCTCTATCTGCTCATATAGCTCCCCGGCCCGGACAAACTCCTTGTTCTTCTCGCACCACTTCGCCTCTCTCCGAATGTCCCTCCCGGTCCTCAGCTTGCTCGGCCGTTTCCGTCTCCTGGTTATAATCAGAAGCAAAATGACCGGCCCCAGAACGATCACCGCGATCAGCCCGAGCAGAATCAGGCGGTTATGCGGAAGCCAGCCCAGATACAGTTCCCAATAATTAAGCAGGTCCCCGATCAGACCGATAATCAACTCCCAGACCGGCCCCAGATAATTCCTCAAAATCTCCAATCCCTGCTCCATCTCCCCCTCAATTTAAATGAACCTCACCGGATTGTCAATTTTTCCCCGTTCCCGACCAAAAAGACCGTTACCAAAGAATCCAACCTTTGCGCGAGCCTCGTTCCTCTGTCCCCGTTTGGCATTCCTCAATTCTTCTTCAGCCTTTCAACCCTTCAACTTTTCAACCTTTCAACCTTTCAACCTTCTCTGCATACACCTCTCCCGTCAAATCCGCTTTCGTTGTTTCAAGGGCAAATATTTTTTTGCCCAGGCGCCAGGGCGATCAATCAGAGGCATTGTTGACGCTGAATGGCACGGGAGGAATATTCAAGCCGTGGAAATCAAGGTTTCTCGGTTTCTAAGGTTTCTAGGGTTTCTAAGGTT
>Ga0315277_10000120_pt1 | contig 128682 bp, 142 predicted proteins | sample YL17G05_15_MG_FD_203695 | JGI IMG/M metagenome (GOLD analysis project Ga0315277, IMG submission 203695) | Sediment microbial communities from Yellowstone Lake, YNP, Wyoming, USA - YL17G05_15 | ecosystem: Environmental > Aquatic > Freshwater > Lake > Sediment | place: USA: Wyoming | collected...
ATTTTACTTTTTTGCCTTTATTTCTATGCACACGCCAGCAGCAACTGTTGCTCCTGCGTCCCTGACTGCAAATCTTGACATGTATGGGTTTGCCTTCTGTGTCTCTATCACCAGGTTTCCTATTGGTTTTATTCTTACTTTTGCAACATCCCCGTTCTTCAAGAAGTCAGGATTAGGTGTTTTCTTTCCGTCAGGGCTTGTCTTTTCTATTAATTCAATAAACTGGCATGGCACCTGTGCTGTGTGAACGTGGAATACTGGTGTATAACCCTTAGCAATAACAGTAGGGTGATTGATTACTGCTACTTGAGCGACAAACTCTTCTGCAATTGTAGCTGGGCTTGCTGCATCGCAGATTACGTCTCCTCTTGCTACATCTTTCTTTCCAATTCCTCTTATGCTTGCTCCAATGTTGTCTCCTGCTTCTGCCTGAGTCAACTGCTCATGATGCATTTCAACTGTCTTTACTTCGCCCTCAACTCCTTTTCCAGTTCTTCCTGGAAGGGCAACTATTTTCTGTCCAGGCTTCATTGTTCCTGTTACAAGCTTTCCAACCGGAATTGTTCCAATTCCAGATATTTCATAAACATCCTGCAATGGCATTCTTAATGGTAGTGTAGTAGGCTTATCTGGTTCTTTAAACAAGTCAAGCTGCTCCATAACTGTAGGTCCCTTGTACCAAGGCATATTTGCGCTCTTCTTTACAATATTATCTCCTTTCTGGGCAGATATTGCCAGGAATGGAATCTTTGAAGCATCATATCCAACTTCCTTGAAAAGTTTTGTCATTTCATCCTTAATTTTGCTGAATTCCTCTTCCTTGTAATTAACAACGTCCATCTTGTTGACATTAACTGCAATCTGCTGGACTCCCATTGTTCTTAATAGCCATAGATGTTCTTTTGTCTGTGGCTGAACTCCAAGTCCTGCAGCAACTGTCAGGAATGATGCATCCGCCTGGCTTGTTCCAGTAATCATGTTCTTTACGAAGTCTCTGTGTCCAGGTGCGTCAATTATTGTGACTTCGAATTTCTGAGTAACAACCTTCTGATAGGATAAGTCAATTGTAACTCCTCTTTCTCTTTCCTCTTTAATAGTATCCATAACATAAGCGAATTCAAAACCTGCCTTTCCGTGCCTCTCTGCCTCTGCCTTGAGCTTCTCTAATTCCTCTGGCCTTACCATTCCGCTGTCAAACATAAGGCGTCCTATTGTAGTTGATTTTCCGTGGTCAACGTGCCCTACAAAAACAACGTTAAGGATTGGTTTTGTTTTTGCCATTTTAGTTAAGTAATATTTGTTAATTTTGGAGGGTATATAAATCTTTCTTTCGTTTTTAGAAAGATTTATGCTCGAGAATTTGTTTAACAAATTCTCGCTGTTTAAATTTTGCTGTTAGAAATCTTTAAGAACTCTTAGGGTTCTGCATTTTTATGGATAAATCAGTTGAAGAATTAGTTAAAAGAAGCGAAGAAGGGATATATGTTTTAGACACCTCTTTTTGCTTTACAGAATCCTTTAGTCCCATAAGAATAGCATTAGCACAGCAAGAAAAACTAAGAACCTCTCCAGAGTTGGAAGCAAAAGTCAGAGAAATGGATGAAACGATGTTAGTTTTTAGAAAATGGTTAAAAAGAAGCTGTGTTGTAACAATAGGAGAAGTAACATGGGAATTGAAGGCAGGACAAAGAGCATTAGATAATAGCGTCGAGTATCATACCAGAGGAATAGGGCACACCTTATGTCACGGAGATACTTTAATTGATGATCTCACGAGTTATCTTTTACATGTTTATCTTCTAGCAAGAGAGCTATCTCAACCGAATCATAGAATTGGAATAGAACCCTATTCAGAAGAAGCTGTTGAACAAATAAATAGAATTTTGCAAGAAGACAGCAAACACTTAATAGAGTTTAGCGAAAATTTTGGCGAAGAAGGAAGAGCGTTTTTTGAAAGATTGAAGAAAATAACGCCACTCGAAACATACAAGGGGAAAAACAAAATTAATAAAGAAATTTATATAAAATTATTAAAATTTGTCCTTGATTCAACATGGGATCATCAAGGAAGGGAGATTGAAGGCAGGTTGTACGAACATGCATTCGGTTACGGGAGAGAAAATCCTCTTAAATTAAACACAGACAGGAAACTTGTTGCAGCAGCGTTTGCTTTGGGTTATAATGCGCAAAATACTCCTGTAACAATGCTGACAAGAGACAATGGAATTTCAAGACTTGTTGAAAAAATAGGAAAAATTATCTCTAATCCAGAACTAAGGCAAAGATATGGTTTAGAACCTCTTGTTAGAGAAATTAGTGTATGTGGTGTTAATACAAAAAAACAAACTTAATTCTGCCTTTTAACACTTTTTTCTTTTAGTCAGCAATATTTCTTGAAAGAATGCTCTTCGTTATCTTTATTTTCTGTTTCTCTTTGCGCTTCAGGCAGCTTAATGCTGTCAATGCTTTCAACCGCGCCCTTGACGTCGCATCTTATTCTTGATAATTCTGCCCTTATGTAATTATCAATCTTCCTGCTCATGCTCAGCCCCTCGCGTTTGCAGTGCTTCGAGAACTGCTTGTATACTTCAGAATCAATGTTAAATGTCTTTAGCGCCATTGCCCCTCTCTTTTATATCATTCAGAGTTATTTAATCTTAATAAATGTTTCCATAAACATTTATCGTCTGTAACACATCATTAGATGGTTATTTAATGTTATTTAAGATTATTAAACACTCTCAAGAATTTCTCTTATCTCTTCTGGTGTCTTAGGAGAGGCATAAACTAATCCTTCCGTTTCAGAACCAACCATTAGATAACCAGAGTATCCAAAAGTGCACTTTCTAGTAGGAGGCACAAGCCTTCCAAACGCATCAAGTTGAGCGGAGATTACCCCGCTTTCACCCTCTTTGGCATATGCTCTCTTAAGATTCTCATCAAGAACAATGAAAAAATCATCAATTCTTGTTCCATGAATGGTTTCCCTCTCAAAATGCCACGGCCTTAATGTCAATATTCCCCCTTCTGTCAGCCCCCACTCATTCAAAAGCGCCCTAGGAAATAACAATGTTCTCCATGAAGGGGTGCTTTCGCTAAATCTGTTTTTGATAACTGCTTCTGCCAGCACCAGATTGCCCCTGTCTGCCTTATTGTATTCCCTTCTGCTCATAACCGAACACTTTAACTTCATTATATAAAGCTTGCGTTACCTCTTGATAGTTTACACTAATAAAAAAGTTGAATATCTTCCCATACAAACAATGCAACCAGCGCCCCTTTCTTTTTTCCGTCTTTAAAGAAATATAAGTCAGGCTGTTCGCCTCTTTTATCGACAACCTTGTCCGGATCATAAACAATCAATACTGGAGTGCCTTCTCCGCCAAAGAACGCGCAATCAATAGGATCGTCGGCATCCCCTGTTCCTAGCTGCGATTCTGCGCCCCCGTAAAAGAAATCTCCTGGCTTAAATCCTCTTCTGATTAACTCAAGATTGGCTTCTGCATAATCACTTTTGTTATAATCATAATTCAAACCCGCCCTGTCTGTTCCGCTTGTTAATATCCCTTGCCAATTAGAAACATTTACTCCTCTGTAAATTAAATCACTTCTGTATAAGCCATGCTCTTTTAAGGTATCAATCACGCATCTTTCATTTGAATCAATCAACATTTCTAACGCGGGGGTTATTCTAAATACTAGTGGTTTATCTCTTCTGATTAATTCTGCAATACTTTTTCTCATATCGTGTACGTAAAAACTACTGATTTATAAACATTTCAATATCTTTTATCCGCAATCAACAATCTTACTGGTTTTCGGCGAGGCCTTTCCTGTCTCTTATCTTTTTGATAACCATATACTGCAATTCAGGAGGAAGTCTCTGGAAGTTCTGGTCCATTAAGCTGCTTACGCCTCGCCCTTCAGTTGAGCCTCTCAAGTCATTGCTCCATCCAATCATCTCTGCAACGGGAATCTTTGCTTTTATGAATACATCATTTCCTTCCTGCCTTACATCAAGAAGAATTCCTCTCTTGCTTCCCACAAGCTGTGTAACTGTCCCCATGAAATCAACAGGAACTTCAATAAGGTGCGTCTGTATCGGCTCAAGTATTGATGCTGCCGCTTTCTTCATGCAGTCATACATTCCCAATCTTACCGCAGGATAAACCTGAGCAGGCCCCCTGTGCATATGGTCAACGTGAATTTTAATGTCATGCAATATTATTTTTGTCTTCATCAACGGCTCTCTTGACAACGGCCCTCCATCAACAACAAGCCTCCATCCTTCCATTATTGATTCAAGGATTTCTCCAATAAGAACAATTCCTCTTGTCCTATCCTCAAAAACATTTCCTTTGTATATCTCTTTATATTGCCTTGCTTCATTATTTGAAATTCCAAGCTCGGAAAGTTTCTTCCACACTGCTTCTTCCTTCTGCTTGAATTTTTTCTCAGGCAAGTCGCCGCTTTCAGTTGCATCGTAAACTTCATTCTCAAGCGGCTCCATGCTGAACCAGAATATGTTATGCCCGTTTGGTGTTCTTACTTCAACCTCTCCGCTGTTCTTCATCACGCTCTCTCTGTAAACAACAATTGGATTTCCTGTTTTAACTTCGAGCCCTTTCTCGCTCTTTATTCTTCCTTCTATAATTTCCAGGTGCAACTCGCCCATTCCAGACATGAGATTCTCTCCTGTCTCCTCGTTGATTTCAATTTTTATGCTTGGGTCTTCTTTTGCAACTTTTCTAAGAACTTCAACAAGCTTTGGCAAATCAGCCGACTTTAATACTTCTATTGATTTTGTAATTACAGGCTTGAATATATGTCTTATTTCTTCAAATGACACTTGTGGATTAACAGTCACCGTCTCTCCAACATCTAAACTAAGTCCTGTAATAGCAAGAACATTTCCACACGGGACTTGCTCAAGCTGCTCTGGTCTTATTCCATTATAAACAAGAACCTGCTGAACGCGCCCGCTCTTCTTTGAGTTGTTTGCATAAATTTCCATTCCCACCTTCATCGTTCCGGAATATAATCTCCCAGCAAGAATTTCTTTCCCTGAACGAGGGTCTATGACTATGTTCGTAATGATAAATGCAATCTCCCCCTCTTTATTGCAATTAGCCAAATCCTGCCCGAATTTGCTTTCTGCATCCCCTCTCCATATCTTTGGAATTCTGTATTTCTGCGCCTCCAATGGGTCTGGCAAATGCTTTATTGCCATATCAAGGACAACTTCGTGCAGCGGCGCGTGCTCCCACACCCACTTTTTCCTATCCTGCTCGTTCTCAAACTCATAAATTTTATATATATCTTTGAATGTGACATTCTTTTTCTGCATGAACGGGATTGTAAGCGCCCAATTTTCTTTCGCGCTTCCAAAAGCAACGCTTCCATCAAGAACATTTACCTGCCATTTCTCTTTATATTCCGGCTCGGCAATCTGCATTATTAAATGATTAAACTCTGCAATTATCTTTTTAAAACGCTCCTGCATCTGCTCGGCATTTAATTTCAATTCTTTAATCAATCTATCAACTTTATTGATAAATAGAACTGGCTTTACTCTTTCCCTTAGCGCCTGCTTCAAAACCGTTTCAGTCTGGGGCATTATTCCTTCGCTTGCGCATACAAGAACAAAAGTTCCATCTATTGCCCTCATTGCTCGTGTTACATTTCCTCCGAAATCAACGTGCCCCGGAGTGTCAATTAAATTGATAAGATATTCCTCGCCCTGATATTCGTGAGCCATCGAGACGTTTGCAGCATCAACAGTCAATAATCTCTCCTGCTCGTCCGAGTGCTGCCAGGTTGTCATTCCCTCTTGCAAATTGCCCGCAAACTTCTCAGCCATCATTCCTGCAGCCGCAAGCAGGTTGTCAGTAAAAGCTGTCTTCCCATGGTGAATGTGCGCGCTCGTCGCTACGTTTCTTATGTTCTTCCTGTTGCTCGTAAGCCTATCAATCTTCTGCAAGCTTGTTTCTTTCTCTGTCATTTTTGTTTTTGCAATTTATCATTGCTATATCTTACTTTACGAAAAATGCTTTTTAAATCTTTATGTATTTTATTAATTTAGAAAAAATTAATTTATCTTCTTATGGGAAGTTTATTGTCCAAGTCACGCTGGCTCCAGCTTGGGTTGTTCCAGAGCCATCTAAAGAATTTCCTAATTGCCCCTCCAAACCCAATTTCATTCCTTTTCCAATATCTCTTGAATATCTAATTACTCCAAGCAATCTCAAATCATTGCCTGCTACTTCATCAAGGATAGATCTTTGGCCCACATATCCTGTAACTGTTCCGCTGCCCCATAACTCTTCAAGTCCAAGCCCAAGGCCCAAGCTATTCTTTCCTCCGCTCAAAACATTATACACAGGAACAAGGCTAAATGAATTGTCTTTGAATGTTCCTTCCAATGTTCCGTTAGGATCAGTTACAGTATTTCCATATGACGTCTGCGTCAATCTACACCAAAGATCCCATTTATCGCTAACAGGAACAATAACCTTTACACCATAAGATATGGAAGGGTCAATACTCTGCCCGCTTCCCTGCATTAGAGGAAGCATAACACCCGCGTCTAATCCTACTGCAACGTGTCTTCTTCTTTCTTTTTCTTCTTCCAATCTTATCATTCGCGCGTCAAGCCCTATGAACTGAGGATTCTCGCTTAAGGGTAGTGCTGGCGCGTAAGGTGCAGTTCTCTGAGCCGCTGCCGCTGCTGCCGCCCTCTTGGCTTCTTCTGCTGCCTTTGTAGCTGCGTCTGCAGTAGTTTGTGCTTTAGCAGCAGCATTATTTACACCAGTAATTATAGGATTATAACTTTTAACTTCTGCTCTTGTATCTGCTATTTGTTTATCTTTCTCTGCAAGTGCATCTTCTCGCGCTTTTCTTTCTATTTCGAGCTGTTGAGCATAATTCTTCCTCTCTGCTTCAAGCTGGTCTCCATACGCTTTTCTTTCTGCCGTAAGCTGATCTCCGTATGCTTTTCTTTCTGCCGCAAGTTGCGCCTCCAGAGTTTTTGCATCAACATAATTTCTTGGAGTTGGAGATGCTCTCGGACTTGCTTTTGGGCTTACTCTTGCTTCTAAAGATGCTTTTGGAGATGCTTTAGTATTAGGTTTAGGATTATATGAAGGTACTGCTGCTACAGGTCTTCCTGTCTGCTCGCTGCCCTTATTACCTCTTCCAATAAAATAAGCTACCCCAAGTGCTGCAATTAGTCCTGCCGTTGCTGCAACATATCCAAATCTTCTCCATCCAGAATTACCTGCTCTTCTGCCAGGGACTTCTTCTATTCTTGTTTCATAACCTGCTGCTGGTGCGACTCTTTCAGCCACTGCTACTGCTATTGCTTCTGGTCCTCTTCCAGCTGATGCTGCCGCTGCTGCCGCTGCTGCCGCTGCTGCGACTTGTCCCTCTTCGTAAGCATCTTGTGGTATTAAGTCCCCGCTTGGTGGATTTTCAGGCGGCTCCTGTCTTCCTACTTCTTGTTCTTCTAGCAGGGCTTGGTCTCCTTCTGTAGCAGCTTCAGTCCTTCCTCTTGCTGATTCTTCTATTGAAATAAGTGCCGCATCCACAAAGGCATATAAATTTTCATCAGACACTATCGTACCCTCGCTTATTCTTCTTCTTTGAGCTTCTTCTCTTGCCACCGCCTTTTCTGTATTGTTTGGTGTTCTCCCTAATCTGTCTGTTAAGGCATCTATCATTCTTTGTTCGCTAAATGGTTGTGTCATTTTAGTTAGCTTCCTATCTGCTTAATCGCAGTAAGTATAGCACCTCCCGTATGAGCATATTGTGACGCAGTCATCAAGCAGATGATTGACTGTTAGCGTAAAGCTCGAGCTTATTCCATTGCAGCTCAATTGAACATTTTCACTTCCATACCAATTGTGTGTTATGCTGTTTAATATCAAATTATTTCCAGACATCCCAAGCGTGAAGTTTGTATTTGGAGCAGCAGTTATAACTTTTGGGCTGTCAATATCAGCGCATCTTGAGACAATGTTTGAATATACAATTGTCCCAATCGCAGAATCTTCGTTTATATTCTGATTGCTTAAAGTAAGCCATGATGCAGCGTCGTTAACTGCATTTATTGTTATCGAAACAGTTGCAACATTGCTTGTTCCTGAAGCGTCGCTTGCAGTGTAAGTGAAGCTGTCAGTGCCGTTATAATTTGCGTTAGGTATATAAGTTAAAGTTCCTGCTGAAGGGCTGAACCCTGTGATTAATCCGTTAGTTGGGCTTGAAGCAAGAGCATAAGTCAATGTCTCGCTATCTGCATCCGTTGCATTTAGCTGTATTGCAACAGAATTGTCTTCGTTTGTAACAACATTTACATTGGATGCAACAGGGGGCTGATTTACAGGAGGATTAGGATTTGCAGCAGTTGTAAACTGGCGAGTTCCTGCAGTTGCGCAATTTAACGAGCCATCGCAAGAAGTTACATTATAATAGTAGGTTGTGTTTGCATTCAATACTCCGGTTGGCACGCTGTGCGGAATAACATTATTATTTATTGTAACAACAGTTCCCAAACTATTAGTCAATCCATAATTAATTATTGAGTTGCTTCCTTCATTGGTAGTCCAGGTTATTGTTGCAGAAACATTTGTTATTGATGTTGCCTGAACATTGCTGATTACAGGAGGTGTAACATCTCCTCCGCTTAAAGGAAGAGTCCTGTTTGTATTGCTAACATCTGTATTGTTAATATTTCCGCTCGTGTCTTTTGTATGAATAATTATTGTATAGCTTGTGTTTGCAGTCAATCCTGTAAAATTATAGCTGTTTAATGTTATATTTGCAACATTGTTTCCATTAAGATATAAAATCGCCTCGCTGAAGTCAGGGTCAGAAGGATTTGTCCACTGCCATCTTATATTATTTGTTCCAGCTTCAGTTGCTCTTAGGTTTGTTACAGTTCCAGGAGGAGTTAAGTCAACAGCATTAGTTATCTGAGTGTCAGAAACGTCCGTATTATTTACATTTCCACTTGTGTCTTTTGTGTGGACATTTATTGTGTGGCTTGAGCTAGGCGCAAGTCCAGAAGCAGTATAATTGCTGCTTGTTGTATTGACAACATTATTTCCATCAAGATAAACGATGTTCTCTGCAAAGTCAGAATCTGTTGGATTGCTCCAGCCCCATATAATATAAGTTAAACCCTTGTCATCCAAATGCAAGTTTGTTATTGTTCCAGGAGGAGTTGTGTCGCCAGTGAGAGGATTTGTGGTTTGGCTGTTGTTTATATTTGTGCCATTAATATTTCCGTGCGTGTCTCTTGTATTAATTATAATAGTATATGTCGTGCTCGGGCTCAATCCAGTTGCGTTATAATAATTGTTTGATGTGTTTGCAACGTTGTTTCCATTAAGATAAATTATGTTGTAAGCAAAATCAGAATCAGAAGGATTTGTCCAGCTCCAATAGATGAAGTTTGTTCCTATGCTTCCTGCTGCCAAGTTTGTTACCGCTGCAGGCGGAATTGTGTCATTAATAGTTTCATTTTCCTCTTCTTCATCATCGCCTTCAGAAACTGCATAATGGTTTATTATCAGCTCTCCTGTTCCTGCGCCTCCACTTACAAGCAGGCTTCTCGCTTCCCTGACACTTACCTTTCCCGCAGAAGTTGATTTGCTGCTTATTGAAGGGTTAAGCAAAAAGAACGCAAGTATGATTGCTATTATTATAAGCAAAGCAACGGTCAATCCAACCCAAAAAGCTCTTCCTTTCTTGTTTTGAGCCATAGGTTTTTTATCAAATTCAGGTATTTAAACTTTTCTAACTCGTTGTCACTCTTAAGTTAATATGATTTTCCGCATTTGCAGATTATCTTGAAGAATCAGCGGACTTTTCCGCCTCGTTTTTCTTTGACATCGCAAAGCTTTCCATATTTCCCTGCGAGGCAAAAATTATTTCGCTTGCGAGCGTTTCTGCAATCTTTTTCTTTTTTCCGAATGACTTCTGATATGCGCCCTGAACAAGCCATCTTATTGCCAAGTCAACGCGCCTAATCGGGCTTACATCAACTGCCTGAGGATATCTTGCTCCCGCCTGCTCAATAACTGTAATCTCGTCTCTTGGTGAGCCATTTTCAATTGCATCAATAAGAACTTGGATTGGATTTTTCTTTGTGGTTCTCTCGATTATTCCTAAAACCTGAAGAACTGTTTTCATGTTCCTGTTGTATTTTCCGGTGCTCCAATTTGTTATTATCCTATGCTTCTTTCCTAAATGCCCTGGCACACCTAACCTGTTTACCAGTCGTTCAAGAATATTTACTTTTGCTTTTCCATATTTTTCAGTGTTTATTCCGTGCGATTTTGGAAGTATCTTTTCGCTTAAGTTAATATAAGGCTTTAATGCAATGTCCTTTATTTTAATGTTGGAAATATCATATAAATTAAAAACCTTAAAGCTCTCGCTTTTTGCTTCCTGCTTCAATTCTGCTTTTTGTTCAACCTGTTCTGCTTTTTGTGCTAATTGTGCTTCTGCCATTTTATCTCCTTAAATCTTCTCCTGTTTTGTTTAAAACTTTTTGTTCAACTGGAGAATATTGCATAGTCCGAGGCGGATTTTCTGCTCTATGTTTGTTAATATAATAATCTGTAGCCACCCCTAATAAAAATCCTGAGGTAAATATTGTTGCTACCAAGGCTATATGAATTATACCTCTGTTTGCCAACTTATTTACATTCTCTCGTGCTTCTGTAACTTCTCTATCTGTTTCAGTTATTCCCATTTTTATCTTCTACCTTTTTCTATGATTCCTTTCCACAATCTTCTTAGTGGCTGGTCATTTACTTTAATTACCTGAAATCTTATTCCTGGAATGTCTCCCTTCGAGCGCCCATTTCTCCCGCCAATTCTTTCGATTATAACTTCATCATGCTCGTCTATGAATTTTTGCGCCAGATTGCCCGGAATAAAAGCGCCGACAGCAATTCCATTTTTTATAAGCTGAACTTTGCAGCACTTTCTCATTGCAGAGTTTGGCTGTCTTGCCTCTTTTTGGAATTTTCCGACTACAATTCCCTTAGCTTGCGTGTATCTTCCTACTGGGTCTGATTTTATCCTAAGCCCAAGCATCCTTGCCTTGTATGCCTTCTTTCTCCATCTATATTTATTTCTGTTCTTCATCAATTTTCTTGCATTCATTAATCCCATATTTTATCCTCGGTTTTTTGCTTTTTAAAGCTTCCGTCTTTCTGGCGGAATGCTGTAAAGATTTGCAAAAATCTTTAGATGTTATTAAGTTCGTATTTTGTGGGACTAAAAGCATGATTGATAGATTATAGTATAATTAATAATAAAAAAATTTAACGATGCTGATGGTTCATAATAAATATATTTGATTTATTGCAAATAATTTTGGGCTATTATTAACTGAGAATTGTTTATATAATCTTCAAATCCAGCCCAAAATTATCCTTGACGATTTGCTCGAGCTCTGCAAATCTTGCCTTGTCTCTTCCGAGCAAGATAGCTTTATTCTGCTTTCCGCCAGCGGTTATTACCAGCTCGTTATCTCTCATCTCGAGAGATTTGAATTTTGCCGGATAAACTATATCCTGAATAAATTTCCTCGCGCTTTCAATTCCTCTGGCTTCCTCAATTATCCTTACTCTCTTGCCAAGTCTTTCCTGAATTTCCTTTATGTTTGAAAGATTTTCTCCCAAGGCGCGGGATATCATCATTCTTGGAACTGCAAAAATGATTATGTTGTTATAGACAAAGCACCTGTTTGTCTTGACATGAGAAATTCTGTCTAAAAGGTTAATATACCTCATCGTCTGCATGTTTATTATTGTCATATTAAATAGAATTCACTCTTCTTCAAATTTCAATCTTCAGTTTTGTTTATAAATTTATCTGTGTTTTGTTTCATTCTCTTCATTCTTTTTTCTTTTTCTCAAGCTCTTTGTTCACTAAAGGTCCTATAACCTTGACAAGAAGCCCTGGCAGCCCGGTTCCGACAGGAATTGACTGGTTAAGAAGAATATTTTCAATTACCGACTTCAGCTCATCCTTTGCGCCTTTTATTGTTGCATTTATAAATTGCTTGTCTGGCGTCTCAAATGTTGCTCTTGCAAGGATGCTGCTCTTTTCAGAAATAATTCCCATTCTTGTCACTCCCTTTACTTTCCCGTTTGAAGTCATTGCATCCGCCACGAGTTTCAAATGCCTTCTGTTGATATCCAAGCCCTGCCCTTCAAGAACCTTTTCTATTTCATTTATTATTGTCTGCCTTGCAGCCTCGATTCCAAGAACTTTTTCAACATCATGAATGTCATTTGTAACAACCTTGTCAAAATCAATTCCTTTCATATTCTTTATCTCCTCAAGATTTGAACCAAAAGTTAATATTACAAAGTCCCGCTCTCTCTTTACCACGACAACCTGTGAGACTCCCTTTATTCCAGAAATTATGGTTTCCTTAACCTTCTTCTTGAGCTTGTAAAGCACCTTGAAGTCTGCATCCTCTTCCGTCTTTAATCCGATTTTCAGCTCGGAAAGAGCTTTAGCTTTGAACTTTTTCTCATTCAATCTTTCAACAATTTTATCTATTCCCGCGTGCACCGACTTAAGTCCTTTGCTGTCAAGTGTTATCTCAATTTTCTTTGAGCCAAAATCAATCTTGATTTCAGATACAATTTCTTTCAGTTTTACTTCTTTTATCTTTTCAGCTATTATTTTTGAGTCCTTTTCGTTGTTGTGTTCCCTGTCAAGATATATTTCCATTGAAGGGGTTGCAGGAAGTTTTCTTGCATCAAGGATTTCAATTAATCTCGGCAATCCCTGGGTGATTTGCATTTGCGCGACTCCTGCATAGTGGAATACACTCAAAACCATTTGCGTTGACGCCTCTCCAAACGACTGCGCCGTGATAACTCCTACTGCCTCTCCCGGAGTTATCTTATTATTCTTTAAGTGCAATCTTGCGACGTCAAGCCCGTCTTCTCCATACATAAATTGTATTACATTTTCAGAAGCGTCCCTTACCGTTCCGTCATACTCTGCCTTCAAGTCCTGCAGCGCGCTTACAAGTCTTCTATATAGATATCCTGACTTTGGTGTCCTTAATGCAGTATCCATCAAGCCGTCTCTTCCCGTTATTGCTCCAAAGAAGAATTCTTTCGGATTAAGCCCATTGAAGAATGATGATTTAATGAACCCTCTTGATTCTGGGCTCAAATCTCCCTCTCTGAAGAATGGAAGTGTTCTGTTATTATAACCAAAATCAATTCTCTTTCCCCACATTGATTGTTGTCCTACACAACATCCTATCTGCGTGATGTTAAGCATGCTTCCTGCCGCTCCTGGGGTTATCATCTTGTTTACGTTGCCTTCTACAGGGAAGTTTGCTTTTACGACTTCAGCGCTTGCAGATCTTACTTCATTTAAGATTTGCATTATCTTTGTCTCTCTTGACTCTTCAAGGCTCTTTCCTGAAATTATAGTCAATCTTCCTTCTTTATAATCTTCAATAAGCCCGGCACTTTTTTTCTCCGCCTCTGCAATAATTTCCATTGTCCTTTCTTTTACTTTATCAGAAACGTTTAAGTCCCTTAATGAGAGGGTATAGCCGATTCTTGAAAGATAATTTATTCCAAGCGAGGATGCCTTGTTTATTGAATCAATTGCTGCCTCTCTTCCAAATTCCCTGTCTATTTCTTTTACCATAACTCCATCTTCTGAGCCGAAAGTTGTACTTCCCTTTATCTCACTTGGCATAACTATTTTTGAGTCCTTTGGAATTACCTGTGCGAATACCTCCTTTCCAGAAATTTCCTTTTTCTTTATAGAATTAATTATTCCAGCCGAAAACAATATCTGGTCTGCCTCATCTTTTGTAAGTTTTTCCTTTCCAAGGATATATGCGCCAGTTATCGCATCGGAAATTGTTCCTATCAAATTATTGTTATTTTTTGAGGATATGATGTTTTGATTTACGTCAAGCAGTATTTTTGCCTCTGCTCTTGCTTCTTCTGTCTGTGGGCTATGAATGTTCATTTCATCTCCATCATAGTCTGCATTATAAGGCGCTGCAGTTGAAGGATGCAGCCTGAATGTCCTATCAGGCAAAACCTTCACATAATGAGCCATTAAGCTCTGCTTATGAAGTGAAGGATGCCTGTTAAAGAGAACAATGTCCCCGTCTGTTATATGTCTCTCAACCTTATATCCTGTCTGAATTTCAGCGCAAAGCGCCTCTTTCAAGTCTTCAGTAATTTTCTTCTTCTTTCCATCTGTTCTTACAACATAGGTTGCTCCAGGATAATTCTCTCCTTTTTTGATTAATTCTTTTATTGATTCTATATTTGTGCTGTTTACGGTTTCCATTACAGTTATAACCTTTGCAATCTCAAGCGGAACTCCAACTTCGTTAATCTTTAATGCCGGGTCTGGAGAAACAACCGTTCTTGCAGAATAATTTACTCTTTTTCCTGCAAGATTTTGCCTTATTCTCCCTTCTTTTCCTTTTATTCTTTCTGTTATTGTCTTAAGCGGTTGTCCGCTTCTGTGCCTTGCAGGAGGAATTTTTGAGACATTATTATCAAAGAATGTAGTCACATGATATTGCAGCAAGTCCCACAAGTCCTCAATAATAACTTCAGGAGCGCCCGCATTAAGATTTTCCCACAATCTCTGATTCGAGCGTATTATGTCAGACAATTTATGTGTTAAGTCATCTTCGCTTCTTTCTCCGCTTTCTAATGTTATTGAAGGCCTGACAGTAACAGAAGGCACAAGAACAAGTGACATTACCGCCCACTCAGGACGGCAAGCTTTAGAGTTTATTCCGGTTTTCTTAAGTTCATCGTCTGGTATATTGACTAATCTTTCCCTGACCTCAATTGGATTTAATCTCTTCTTTCCAATCATGAATGTGCTTGGCTTTTCGAGCTTCACTCTTTCTATCTTTGTTCCGCAGTGAGGGCATTTCTTTGAGTCTCTTGCTTTCTTTGCTCTCTCACTTATACTGTATATCTTTTGCTTTTCTTCGCTTAAAGTTAGCTTGCCGCAGTTTGGGCAAAAGCTTCTCAGGCATAATTCAATCAGTGGGATATATTTTATATGAAAAACAGGCCTTGCAAGCTCAATAATTCCAGGATGCCCTGGGCATTCTTTTACTCTTTTTCCGCAAGTTCTGCATCTTACCCCTGGGTCTATTGCTCCAAGCCTTAAATCCATTAATCCCCCATCTACAGGAAATCCGTCAATATCATAAAGTTCAGGGGTTACAATTTTGGCGGTGCTTAACTTTTTAACCTGCTCAGGGCTAAGCATGGCAAATCTCATTACTTTTATTTGTTTTCTTAAGTGCATTTTATTGTTCGTATTTGTTCTTTAATTCAAATGTAGCGTGAACTCCCAATCCAAGGAGTTCATCTACAAGTAGTTTGAATGCATAAGATACTTCGATAGGTTCTGCCTCCCCGCTTCCGCAAAGCGGGCAGATAATTTTGTTCTTCAGAATATTTTCATAGCCCATGCTTCCGCACTCCTTGCAGATGCTGATTATTGTGCTGTCTGAGCTGTATCTTTCCTTTAGCAAAAGCGCAGCTCCATGTCCCACTAAAGCTTCTTGCTCCATCTCTCCAAGTCGCAATCCTCCTCCTCTTGCTCTTCCTTCAATTGGCTGTCTTGTAAGAAGGGCAACTTTTCCCGACGCGCGTGCGTGCATCAAATTCTTTACCATGCGCCTTAATTTTAAGTAATACATATTTCCAATGTAAATCTTTGACTTCAGCTTCTTTCCGGTAATTCCATTAAACATATCTTCTGTTCCGTCGTAGCTGAATCCCATTTCAATCAGCTGTTTTTCAATATCTTCTACTTTCTGCCCTGTAAATGCAGAACCATCAATGATTTTTCCGCTTGTAGCTGCTGCCTTTCCTGCAAGCAGCTCAATTAAATATCCTACAGTCATTCTGCTTGGGATGCTGTGGGGATTAAACATCAAGTCCGGCTGGACCCCTTTTGAAGTGAACGGAACATCCTTTGAGTCTGCAATTAATCCTATTACCCCTTTTTGTCCGTGAGGCGTTGAAAACTTGTCTCCAATTTCAGGAATTCTTGAGTCTCTTGTTCTTGCCTGTATGACTTTGTTTCCCTCTCCGTCAACTGTAATAAAAATGGCATCTACTGTTCCTCTTTCTTCCTGCCTTATCGCAACGCTTGCTTCTTTTTTTGACTGTATGCTGATATCCCTTGCCTCGCTCAAGAATTTAGGAGGTGTTGTCTTTCCAATCAGCACATCTCCGGCATTCATGTCTGCTTCAGGGTAAACAATTCCGTCATCTTCCAGGAATCTGTAAGATGTTTCGGTTCTATAGCCAGAGACATCCTTCTCCGGAATTGTAATTTCATCAGATAATCCTCCAGGATATTGCAGTTCAGTAGATGAATATGGCCTGAAGTACGTGCTTCTTCCCATTCCTCTGTCGATGCTTGCCTTGTTTAATATGACTGCGTCTTCCATGTTATAACCCTCAAAAGGAGTTATAGCAACGACAATATTTTGCCCAGAAGGATAAATGTTAAGTGTATCATAGATGAAGCTTCTCACTATGGGCTTTTGCGGATAGTGCAATATTGAGACGTCCGTGTCAAATCTCAATAAGTAGTTTGCAGCATAGATTCCAAGTGACTGCTTTAGTGTCTTGCTTCCCCTGTTTAATCTTGCGCTTTGGTCATGATTTGAAAATGGAACAATTGATGTAATTACTCCAAACATATCAATAGGATGAACCTCAAGATAAGTATGCTCGCTCGTGATTTCTTCCGGATTTAAGGCAATTAATGCGTTATCCTCCTCTGCTGCATCAATATATTCTATTATTCCCTCATTGAGCAAGTCAATCCATTTTATTTTGTCTTCTTCAAGCAGAACAAGATGCTCGTCTTTAAGCCTGCTCGCCCCGTTCTCGACTGCTATCAAGGCTCTCAGGATTCTTCCAACCTCGGTTGATATTGTTACATGATCCATAATTTTGTCATGTCTTATGCTCATGTCCCTGTGGAACTCGCCCTTCCTTCTTTCTTCCCTTGTTCTTTTTGCAAAATCTTCCAGACTATTTACAAATCCAATGAATCTTCCATTGAAGAAAACATCTTTTCCTCCGACATTGTTTAAACCTAAGCTTTCAAACTTCTTTAGCAGCGCCGTTTCGTCTAATTTTATTGAAGTGGAAATTTTGCTCAGCAAAGCAAGATTTTTTCTTAGTCCAATTTCAGTTCCTTCAGGTGTTTCTGTCGGGCAGAATCTTCCATAATGAGTTGGATGCAGCGTTCTTGCAAGGAAGTTTTCCTGCTCTCCAGGAAGCGCGCTTGAAACTCTTTGCAGTTGCGATAAAACGGCGAGATAATTTGTCTTGTCCATGTTTTGCGTGACTCCTGAGCGCTCTCCAACCCAGCTTCCTGTTGCAATCGCGCTCTCAATCCTGTGCGTAAATAAAGTTGATTTTGCAATTGTCTTTAACGAGTAGAATTTCTTTCTTTTTGCAACCTTTTGCAGGGAGTATTGTATGTCCCTTATCAAGATATTCATATTTACTCTAAACAAGTCAGACATCAAGTCGCCCGAAAGCTTTATTCTTTTGTTTGCGTAATGGTCTTTGTCAGTTCTTATTCTATCGTCGTCCTTTGCCCTCAAGAACAATCTTATTAATCTGCATATCGTAAGTGCCTTTTCCTTTCTTGTGCTTTTATCAAGCCCGATGTGCGGCAGCAGGAATGAATCAATCCTCTGCTTTATTCTGTCGGTAATTTCTTTTTTTGTTCCCTGAACGCCCGACTTCTCTGCGATATAAACCATGGCATCATCAGGGCTTTGCAAATTTGCGTACTCATATAAGTTTACAATCAGGCAGTCATTTTCGTAATCAACATTCTTTGCTATTTCAGCTTCTTTTATTAGTCCAAGCGCTTTAAGAACCACCATTGCAGGTATGTTTTTGAGTCGGCTGAAGCTAAGCTCAAGAATCCCGTCGCTTGTCTCTGATAGTGATGTAGGGATTCTGTAAGAGCCTCTCTGCGAGAATATCCTTAAGCTCAGCCCGTCACGCCCTTCCTCGATAAACGGCTGGTTCGCTGCCAAGTCCTCGGACATTATCATTACTCTTTCGTTTCCATTTACAATAAAATATCCCCCCGTATCAACAGGGTCAATGTAATTCTTTTCAAGCTCTTCTTTTCCCATTCCGTTTGTCGTGCAGGCAGAGCTTTTCACCATTATTGGAACTCTTCCGATTTCAACTTCTGAGCTGTCCGACTGGTTGGCATATTTTACAGTCAGTTCAAGAAAAACCGGCGCAGCATAGGTTAAGTCTCTCGCTTTTGCAATAAAGGGCGTTATTATTGTGGTGCTTCCATCCGATTCAATTACATTTGGTTTTTCAATTCTTATTTTTCCAAGCTTGATTTCAACTTCCTCATTATTGATTGTTTCATTAAGCTCGTCGACAATCTGCTGCATTTTGTTATTCAAAAAGTCGTTAAAAGAAGTGATATTTGACTCGACTAGCGAATGTTCTTTTAGATATTTCTTGACTATAATATCTCTCCCTTTTTCCATTTTTATACAACCACCCTGTAATAGACAAATGTCTTGTTTTCTTCTTTTCTCTCTATCTTGAGAACATCGCCCTGCATGCATCCTTCAGGGACAGCCGGGTCGGTTGATTTTATTTTTGGAAGTTGTGATGAAGAAATGTTGTATTCATCGAATAAATCTTTCACCTCATTTGGCTTTAACTTTATGTGTTTTGGTTGTAGGATGTGCATGGAAATATCAGCAATTTATGAACAGGTTTAATAACTGCGGAATAATAAAACTTACAAAATTAGGTTTTTAAATCTTTCTGAAAATTTTAAATTGGCTCCTCTTGGATGATAACATAACTATTTATAATCCCCCCATCACCAAATCTAAAACCCAAATTGTTCAGACGAGGCAGCTAATGCCATTACATCTAGAAAAATAATCATTACTAATAAACTATTTCCTTTTTTATTAATAATTATAAGTTATAAGAATAAAAAAAGTCCAAAACATTAGTTAATCCTGAGGATTAAAGAAGTTATCTAACAGAATAACCCTTTTTTGCAAGTTCGGCTCTGGTAAAAGAAGCAATTACTTCTCCTCTGGGATTTTCAGTATAAGCATCAAATAGTAAGTTTCCATCTCTTACACTCTTGCCATCGGGTATCATTTTAGGAGCAATAACAACTTGAACTTTGTTGCTCCAAAATCCGTCTACAACAGGTCTGAAATAAACCGATTGGCCGTCTGCTAAATTTCCTTGATAACCTATTGATTGAAGAAACTTTAATTCATTCCCTCTCGATAAAGTTTTATCTTTTTGCAATACAACTGAGGATAAATTTCTAGCAGCCCTGTTTGTTAACTCTGCATTAATTGAAGATGCTTGATTCATTCCAAGCCCAACAGCGCCCAAAATTACTATTAATCCTCCTGCAAGCGCTAAACCGAGAGAATTTCTATCTCTTGCTGGGTTTGAATTATGTTCTGTTTTATTTTTCATAGTATTCAGTGTATATTTAACTATTTAAATCTTTTTATTGTTACTACTGCGAAGTTAATATTTATATTAACCGCTTAAAGCATGAGAGTTATATTAGTTAAAACCCAAATGGCCCCGACGGGATTCCTGAAGGTTTACTAACCGAAGGGACAGCGGAGCTTTGCTCTGCTGGATGTCAAGAACCAAAGGTTCTTGATCACCTCAAGAACTGAAAGTTCTTTCAGTGTTCAAATCCCTAAAAGTAAATGGCCCCGACGGGATTTGAACCCGCGACACCTAGGTTTCTTTGCTTTTCAGTTTAAAAGCCTAGTGCTCTGGCCAGACTGAGCTACGGAGCCTTAGCTCAGGGACGAATTTTGCATTTAAAAAGTTAATTGATTGAAAGACAAGGATTTAATCAAAAGTATCTTCAAGCTTTTCCTCAAGCTCTTTTTTCTCTAGAAATCCAGAAGTTCTGTCAATGTCTTTCCCGTTCTTGAAAAAAATAAGCGTTGGTATTCCCATAATATCAAATTTTCGTGCAAGTTCGCTTTGTGTATCAACGTCAATCTTTCCAAATTTAATCTTCTTTTCTTTTTTTGCCACTTCCTCGATAATCGGCTTGAGCATCTTGCAGGGTCCGCACCATTCAGCCCAGAAATCAACAACACAATTTCCCTCGGAGATAAAATCATCAAAATTTTCTTCATTTAATTCCAAAACACTTTTGCTCATTAACTATTTTGAAAAAAAGTGTTAATAAATCTTCTTTTTCATTTAAGAGTGAATAATTATTCACTCTTAGCTTTTTTCATGCGTTCTTTTATATGTCTTTATTATTTATAACCCTTTGAACGAGCGCAATATTTTGTGAAATCATACCCAATTACATAAGCAGTGAATGCAAAAAACAAAATCCAATTTCCATAAAGCAGGCAATAAACCAAGGTAAAGAGGATATAATAAATCAGCGCATCGTTAAAATAAACAACTATCTTCTTCAAAGCGCCCTTAGGTTTGACATAATCTGTTATGCTGTCCTCGAGAAATCCAAATATTATTATAAAAATAAGCGCAGCTGCGAAAAGTCTTGCATCTAATGTTGCAACAAAAAGAAAAGATATTATTATCATTACGGAGGCGATCCTGTGATTTAAGTAATCCAGGCTTCCCCTCAGAATGTAAGAAAGGTTCATTGCCATAATTACATTTGCAAGCACATTATTTGCTATCACCCCGAGTGAACCAAAGGCACCCCATAAAACTCCGAAGACAATTGCATCACCTTTAAACCATCTTAAGCCGTGCTCGTCAAGCAAGTCAGCAATCTTTGTAGTCACTCCAAGCAAAAGCGCATAAAGGACTATCATTCCGGGCGAAAAAAAGTCCATCATCTTGGTATTATGAACAAGCGCCTATTTTTAAAAGTTGCCAAAGGCAACTTTTAAGCATCAGGAATTTTATTCCTGAGTGCCTCGAAAACCAAAGGTTTTCTCAGCCACAAAAACCCGAAGGTTTTTGATGTTTAAGGCTTTTCAAAAGCAATCAATAATAATTAATACTCCCTCTTCCTTACAAAAACATGGATAAAGCAGCGCTTATAAACAAGCTGAGAAGAAGCGGCCTTTCTGATTCAATTGTAAATGCCTTCTCCAAAGTAAAACGCGAGAATTTCGTTCCAGAAAAATTTGCTTCTTATACATATGAAGATGTTGCTCTCCCGACAGCCGAGGGCTCTTCGATTTCACAGCCGTCTACAGTTGCTTTTATGCTTAATCTTCTCGAGCCAAAACAAGGGCAGAAAATTCTTGAAATAGGCTCAGGCACCGGCTACGTTCTCGCTCTTATGTCAGAAATTGTTAAAGACGGCAAAATTTATGGCGTTGAAATAATAAAAGACCTGGCAATTTCATCAAAAAAGCTTCTTGCAAATGACTCAAATGTTCAGGTAGTTCATAAGAGTGGCTTCGGCGGCTTGCCTGAATATGCTCCTTATGACAGGATTTTGGTAAGCGCCTCTTCCTCAGATATTGAGATTGTAAGAAAATTTCTTCCTCAGCTGAAAGACCCCGGAATTCTTGTCGCGCCCGTAAAAAATTCAATATTTCAGATAAGAAAGGAAAACGGCAAAATCACGGAAAAAGAATTTCAGGGATTTGCGTTCGTGCCCCTCGTCAAGGGCGATGACGACGAAAAAGCAGATTGAGAGAGTTAGCTTGTTGTTGATTAAAAAAGGAGTTATTATTTAAAAACAAAGTTAAACAGAAGCTTCTAGCAGTTATATTTTAAGTTATTATCAATTTGATTTTTTCCACGATAGACTGCTTAAAAGCAGTTTATTCCCCGCAGCCGTGCCTCGTCGTTTGCTTGCACGAGGTGCAGAATATTGCGCAGTTTCCAATTCTCTTTGCGGGCCCTCCGCAATGAGGGCAGACAAGCCCCTCATTTCCAAAGTCCTTTATTGACTTCTGTTCCTCTTCCTTATACTCTGGATTGCTTGCATTCTCAATTTCAACTTCAACTGTTCCCGCTCCCTGCCCAAAGTTATTAAGCATAAACTGGGAGACATAATCAATTATAGAGGAGGCTGTTCTTATTTTTTCAACCTTTATATTTCCTTCAGACTCATTTTTTACAAATCCTGACGGCTCAAACTTCTGATGCCTGAATTTCATGAATAAGTCATTAACACTTGCGCCGTACTGCAAATTTAGCGACATAGAAGTTGCCCATGCATCCATAAGCCCCCTTATTGTTGAGCCCTGTTTGGACATTGTTATGAAAATCTCTCCGGGCTTTCCCTCATCATAAAGCCCCACCACTAAATATCCCTCGTGCCCTGCAATGTTAAACTTATGGACAATGCTCTTTCTCGTCTGAGGCATCCTTTTTCTTCCTATACCATCAATTTCTTTCTTTTTCTTCTTTTCTTCTTCTGTCATTTTTTGCGTGTTAAGTGGTTGTGCCTTTTTGCTGTTCTCCCTGTAAATTGCAAGCGCTTTTAGCCCTAATTCCCCTGCGTAAATATATGCTTCTTCTATTTCACTGATAGTTGAATTCTCAGGCATGTTTACTGTTTTTGATATCGCTCCCGATAAGAATGGCTGGACGGCAGCCATCATTTTTATATGTCCCACATAATGAATTGAGCGTTTTCCTTTAGCCGGTTTGAATGCGCAGTCAAAGACGGGCAGGTGCCTTTCTTCAAGTCCTGGAGCCCCTTCTATGGTTTCATTTTCATTGATATAGTCAAGAATTTTTCTTACTTTATCTTCTGAATATCCCAGAGATTTTAGAGCCAGTCCGACACTCCTGTTTGCCATTTTTAGCATCCCTCCTCCGCTCAAGGTTTTATATTTGACAAGGGCAATGTCCGGCTCTATTCCTGTTGTGTCGCAGTCCATCATAAAGCCAATTGTTCCTGTTGGCGCCAAAACAGTAACCTGAGCATTTCTGAATCCGAATTTTATTCCAAGCGCAAGCGCCTCATCCCAGCATTTTCTCGCCTCATCAATTAGATATTTCAATTTCTCGGGAAGCTTTCCTGCATTTATATTTTCAACGCATTCACGATGCATTTTTATTACATTAATCATGGACTCTTTGTTTTCCTCAAATCTTGGGAATGGCCCTACAAGAGCCGAGAGTTCAGCGGAAGTTCTGTAAGCATAGCCTCCTAGTATTGCAGTTACTGCTCCCGCAACCGCTCTTGCTTCTTCAGAATCATAAGGCAACCCATAGCTCATTAATAACGCGCCGAGATTTGCATATCCTAAGCCAAGCGCGCGAAAATCATGCGAGTTTTGTGTTATTTTTTCAGTTGGATAGCTGCTTCCATCAACTTCAAGTTCCTGCGCAATTACAATTGTTCTTATTACTGCTTTGTATTTTTCAACATCAAATCGCTCATCTTCTGTCCTGAATTTCATCATGTTTACGGAAGCAAGATTGCACGCGCTGTCGTCTAAAAATGCATATTCACTGCAAGGGTTAGTTGCGTTTATTCTTCCCGAGTTTTTGCAGGTATGCCATTTATTGAATGTGTCGTCATATTGCACCCCCGGGTCTCCGCAGAGATGGGTTCCTTCCGCAATTTTTCTAAGAATTTCTCGCGCCTTGAATGTCTCGCATACTTCTTTTGTTTTTACAAACCTTGTGCTAAAATCAGAATTTTCTTTTACCGCTTTCATGAATTCATCTGAAACTCTTACGGAAAGATTGCAATTTTGGAATGCAACAGTTGCATATGCTTCTCCATTAACCCCTCCTTCATATCCCTGCTCCATTAATGCCCAGGCTTTTTTCTCTTCTTTTTGTTTTACTTCAATAAAATCAATTATGTCTGGATGGTCTACATTTAGTATTTCCATTTTTGCAGCGCGCCTTGTTTTTCCGCCGGATTTTATAAGTCCTGCGTAAGCATCGCACCCCTTTATAAAACTTAAAGGCCCCGAGGCTCTTCCCCCTCCCGTTATAAACTCTTTTGAGCTTCTCAGCGTCGAGCGGTTTGTTCCTGTCCCGCTTCCAGCCTTGAAAATTGATGCTTCAGAAGTTTGAAGCGCCATTATAGAATCCATGTCATCTTTCACGCTCTGTATAAAACATGCGGAACATTGCGGCCTGTCATCAGTAAGTTTTGTTTTCACAATTTTTCCGCTCTCCAAATCATATTTGAATGTGGAAATTCCCCCGGCATTTGGGTCATACAAATTTATTCCGGCATTGAACCAAACAGGAGAATTTAAGAGTGCAATCTGATTTAAGCAGATCGCAACTATTTCATCTTCAAGAATTTTTGCTTCTTCCTCGCTCAGGTATTTTTGAACGAGCGCCTGTCTTTTGAAATATTTTGCAACTCTTCCAATTAATTTATCAGTTGAATTTTCCCGCTCTCCTTTTAGCTGGCTTCCCCAAAAATACTTCCCGGCTACAACTTTAATTGCAAGAGGGCTCCAGAATTCAGGATATTTTACTTTTGGCTGCGTAAATATGGTTTTTCCTGAATTGTCAGTTATGCTTACATCTTCAATGGCATATTTTATTGGATTTCCGTAAATGTCAAATTCGAACGGGTTTTTTCCATATTGAGTAAAGCATCTCTCGAATAATATCTTTCCCAATTCAACCTGTTGGATTGTCTGCGAGTTCATTTTTTCTCCCCTATTACTGTCAGTTGATTTATTTCTTTTTTAAAGTCAGAAATATCTGTAAAATCCCTGTAAACTGAAGCAAACCTTATGTAAGCAACATTATCAATTTTTTTTAGCTCTTCAGAAACAAGCTCTCCGATTGCCCTTGTTTGAATTTCCTTCTCGCCCAGTTTCCTTAGCTTTTCCTCAACATCAGAAACAAGCTTGTTTATTATTTCATTATTTATCGGGCGCTTCTCGCATGCAGTCATGATTCCTTTTCTTATTTTTTCCGGGGAGAAATCTTCTCTTCTTCCGTCCTTTTTTACTATCTTAAGTTCCGCTTTCTCGACATCTTCTTTTGTGTTGAATCTCTTGCTGCATTTCAGGCACTCTCTCCTTCTTTTTGTTATTGTCTCAGAATCTCTCTTATCGACCACTTTTGTTTCATTGCTCGAGCAGTAAGGACATATCATTTTTCTCTTTTTTAACCTCTATTTTACACAATCCGTTGTGCCTTTCTTGTCAGAGAAGCACAATCTGTTGTATTTAACAGATTTTTTTATATCTGACAATATTTAAGCATTTGTATACAGGAAACAATATTTTTTGTTTCCTGTCTCAAGAACTCCAACAACACACAAGGAGTTTTTGGTACTTCTTTTTTTATCGTCGGTAAATTCCTGGAAAAAATTTATACTATTTTTTAAGTAGTAAAACATCAAAAAACAAAATTAGTTTCTTGACAACATTTATAAATTAATAATTATTCTAGATAATATGACACTTGATGCAATTGGTTCATTCATCTTAAGTATGCCGACGTGGGCATTTGTGTGTGTTATGGCCTGGCAAATAGCTTGGAAAGGCGTCGCGCTTTGGATGTCTGCTCGAAGAAGACATCTTATTTTGTTTATAATATTTTTAATTGTGAATCTTCTTGCAATTCCAGAGATAATTTATATTATAGTAATAAAATCAAGAGAATCAAAGAAAAGAAAAGGGAAGAGATAAGCCTTTTTTTCTCATGAACTACAAATTCAAAAGACATCAAAAAGTTGTTCTTTTAAGAGTTCCAAATCCAGAATATATTGAATATGAGAATGAAGACTCAAAAGTTAAGATAGAATCTGGAATGAAAGGAGAAATTAATATTATTCTCCCAAACGGGCAGTATCATGTAAGAATTTTTGACAGCAAGGGAAACGTTATTGCCTACGCCCCTTTTAACGAAGAAGATTTGGAATCCGCAGAATAAGCTAAGTATTCTTCCCTATTTTCTCATTTTTCTTATTAATTTTGCCTTTCGCCTTGATTTTCTCACGTACTTTCTCATGTTACCTGAAGAATAAAGAACCTTTTATATCTTTGCAGATTGAATTCATTTTAATTAATTTGTCGTCGTCTCCCCATTTATCAAAAACATTTATAAGCCTTCCTTTCTAACAATTATTATGGCATTAACTTTGGTTTGGATATTAATTGTCTTGCTTGTTATTGTAGTTTTGGCATTTATCTTTTATTTCAACAGGTTTGTCGTTCTTGGCAACAGGATTGATAACTCCCTCTCGCAGATTGACGTTCAATTAAGAAAGCGTGCGGACTTAGTTCCAAATCTTATTAACACTATTAAAGGTTATGTAAAGCATGAGAAATCAATAATCACAGAAGTTACAAATGCAAGAAAAGCTCTCGTTGGAGCAAAAACTCTTCCTGCAAGAATGAAGGCGGGCGCAGAACTTCAGAATGCGCTCAAGTCTATATTTGCAATTGCAGAGAACTATCCTAATTTAAAAGCAAATGAAAACTTTCTCCAGCTTCAAAACGAATTGTCAGCAATAGAAGAGAGGATTGCTTATGCAAGGCAATATTACAATGACTCAATTCTTACATATAACAACAGCGTTGAGACATTCCCCGGAGTTCTCTTCGCGAGGCTCTTCGGCAAGGCGCAGAAAGAATTCCTCAAAATCCCCCAGGAAGCTCGTGCCGTGCCTAAGGTTGAGTTCTGATTTTCTGCATAAAGGCAGTTAGTATAAACAAGCGTCCAAGTTAAAAACTATATAATTTAAAGAAATGAAAAATTAAAAAAATAAAAAATTTATCTTTTCCTGCCGATGAAATAGTATATTATTGCAGTGATTATGCTGAACAATATTGCACAGATTATCCAGACAATCTTTGCCGTCTGGCTTAATCTCTTGTTGTTCACAAGCACATCATATATAACCCAAACTGCGCATATAAGCGCAATAATTCCTATCACGCTCTGTAAAAGTGCCATTTTTATTACCTCCTATTTATATCAGATATAATCCAATATATATTTAAATGTTTTTCTCTTTTCGGGGGCGTCGGCAGATAAATATAAATAACTGTCGCCGCTTATGTTTATCAATAGGGGGTGAAATAATGAAATCTGAAGTTATAGAAAAAATAGCCGCCTTGATAACCACTGCTTTTGGTTTAGTTGCTGCTTTAGCATGGAACGATGCAATTAAGGCATTATTTGCAGGTCCATGTGGAAGTGAAGGTGCTGGAGCGTTATGCGCGCTTTCATTTGGCGGGCCTTGGGCTTATGCGATAATTATTACCATAATAGCAGTAATTGCCACAATATGGATTGCTAGAATTGCCAATAAAGCCAAGTAATCTCTGATTCGCCTCTAAAGTAGAGTTTGCTGTCTAACTAAAACTACAATTTATAATACTCTTTAATCTTTTGAGCGCATTCTTTTGGTGAAATAATAGTATTATCCATAATCAAACTCTTTTTGAAAGGAATAGTTTCAAATTTATTATTTTTTTTGAGAGCAATCTTCAAGTCTTTAATTGTTTTAATCTTATCAAACGCTTTTCTTGAATTCTTTGTTACTCTTTCATATAAATTCTTAGGTTCACAATATAATTTTACAAATAACACTTCGCCGCCATGTTTTTCTATTATTTTAATCACATTTTTTACAAAATTTTTATCAGAAGAATCATAAACCTTTGTAAAAATCAGATTAACACCCTGTTTTGCGGCTGCTTCAAATATTTTAGATGCAATTTCGCATTTTAATTTATTGCTTATTTTATCTTTTGACGGAAAAATAGAAGAAACATAATCCGCGGTTAAGTGATTATGAAACAATTTAAATCCTGTTATTTTAGCAAGTTGTTTTGCAACCTCTAATTTTCCAACAGTAGGAGGGCCATAAATATAAACTAGCTTCATAATATAAATAAAGCAAAGTAAATATATAAATTCATCTTCTTATTTACAATCCTCTTCTTTCTACTAATCTTCTGTCTCCTATCTTGTAAAAGTGCCAAGTGGCCCAATCGGCTTTGGCGAGATATCAATGTCTAAAGTGTCATTGCCGAATATGCTCCATCTTGGAAAGCGAACTGGAACATTATATTCTCTTCCAATTTTGTCAAACATTCTAATTGGCTTGTCGGTGTCGGGATAATCTGCAGAAGAGAAATTCCATTCTGCTGTTGAGAAATATCTTGCGTCTTTGCTCCATGCAAAATATCTCACTCCTGTGCTATCTGAGAAAGAATTGCATATTAGCGCTGGCTTCAGGGCGCTGCCTCTTAAACCTTTTGCGTCGGCAATGTATAAAGATTCCCAGTCATTTATAGCAAGCGCGCTTTTGTCCGGGGATAGCCAGATGCTCGGGCTTATACCATCATTCATGAAACTAACACCTGGAATTATTTCTGCTACTTGCATCGTGCTTATGTTCGCTCGGTATAATCGTTGGTTTGGTGATATCTTGAAGACCAAGTTTTCATTATCAATCCACCCTAATCGCATGTCTTCATCATAGCTTGTGCCGTCTCCTCTTGTTATCTCTGTCCTGTTTTCTCCGTTTGCGCCCATTAAGAACAATTGATATTGCGACCCCCATGAGTGGCGGATGTTTGCAATTTTGCTGCCATCAGGGGAAACAGCAAGATTGTGTTCATAAACAAATTCGCTATCTTGATGAAGTGTATCTGTTGTTTTTGTCGCAAGATTATATCTGTAAACGCCCGGATTATAATATCCTCCGTATATCAGGGAGCTTCCATCAGGCGTCCACGTGAAGTCCCAGCTTGCACGGAAATCGTTGTATGTTGGGATTGTATGGAGAATGTTGCCTTTTAAGTCGCTGATTAAAATAGAACTATCTCCAGCGCCAAATGCAACCTGATTTCCGTCCGGAGAGAACCTGATTTTTGAATCGTTGTATTGCCCTGTAAGAGTCCATAATTTTTTCGGATTGCTTCCGTCAGTATTCACAAGCCAAATATTAGTAGTGTATAAATCTGGATTGTTGTCGTCTACTTCCATGCTCTCGCCAAAGGCAATTTTTGCCGCGAGCTCGTCAAGAATTCCCTCCAAACTTCGCTTTCGCGTCCTGCCAGCGTTCCAAAGCCCCCAGCTTCCTTCAACTTGTCCCCCATACTGTTCTTTCCACTTTTCATCAAATGCATCAAAAATAAAATAATCCGCTCCATTTGCCCTTGCTAATTTGTCAAATTCAACTATAAACTTCCTTTGATTTTCCTCGCTTGGAACTGCCTGCCCGTTTGCTGCGCCGCGTGTCGGCCAGCCCGTCTCCCCGATTACAACTTTTTTTCCTGGAAATGCCTGTCTGACTTCATTCCATCTTTGTATGACATAATCCGGGGCGTTATCAACAGAAACTCCTTCCCAGTAAGGATGCACGTGAATCATGATATAATCAACGGAGTCAGCAAGGGAGGGATTAGCCAACCAGACATTCCATGGCTCTGCTGTTGTAACAGGAATATCTGTCGCATCGTTAACTTCTTTTATTAAAGAGGACTGTTCATCACTTGGGATGTCATTTCTAAGCCGGACTTCATTTCCAACCACAAACCCTTTCAAAAAAGGATGATTCTCGCCTGAAAATTTAATTAATTGCCTGACTGTAGCAGCGTTTGCTGCAGAATCGCTTGAAATCCATCCTCCTTCGTAGCAGTTAATCCCTCTTTTGTCGCATTCAGCTGGAACTTGCCCAAGCGGAGTTTTTTCATCACAGCCATAGAATCTTGCACTTGAGGTTAGTTGTGCTGCCCTATCTAAGTCGCTTCTAACCTGCTCAATTGTGGGAAATATCCCCTGATTTGGATCCTGCCCGTCTCTAAAAAAAGAGATATCCAATCCTTCAAGAACATCTGATGGCGCGCGGTAATAAATAGGAGGATTTGGCGTTGGACTCGGTGTTGGATCTGGAGTGGCTGTAGGGTTGGGCGAAGGGCTTGGAGGAGGATTTGTAGGCGATGTATTGTCCCAACTGCCGCATCCTGCAGCTGCAAAAGCAAGTGCTGCCGCGCCTGCTAGAATTGCTTTTTTCCCTGTGTGCAAGATTGATTCTAGACTTATCATTTTTGCTTAAAATTCTTTTTCAAAAATAAATGGAATGCAGAAGGAATCGTTGCCAACTCCTTTGAGAAATCCAATTTCCCATTTTAAGCTTTTTTTCTTATAACCCAACTTAATCCCTCCGTTAACAAAAACCTTGGAAGCGCGGTTTGCGTGTTCATCCTCATCAAATCTGTTCCATCCGCTTTCCATTGAGATAAGAGTAGCGCTTAACTCGGGCGCGATATAAAACTTGTCTTTAAGAGGATAAATTCTCGCTCCAGCGCTTATCTGTGGTGCCACCGGAAATGCTTGACTGTATACTGCTGAATGGCTTCCAATTGGACGAGGGTCGTTGTCATTTTTATGTTCGTCTCTTCCAAAAGCAGCGAGAACCGAGATTCTTGCGTATGGTTCTGTGTGAGACAGCTCTCCTGAGAATTCTGCTCCCATTCCGAACATAAAAACATTTTTCACTCTTGTCGTACCAGGACTGCCTGAGAGGAAAAAATCATCAGGGTGAGTTGTGTGCTGGTAAGCATAAGCATCTCCAAGATTCCAATACTGCGCTTCAAGGCTATATGACTTTTGAACATTGCAGCCCGCCGCTGCAAGCGCGAGTGTTGCTGCGCCCGCCAACACAATTTTCTTTCCCGCGCGCAATATTTTTTCTAAGCCTGATTTCATAATCTAACTAATGCATATTTTTATTTAACTTTTGTCAATTGGGAATATATTCTCAATAGTGTCAGAATTCCATCTCTATTCTCAGTTCCATCAAAGCGTTGTAATATCTGCTTATCACTCTTAGATGATGTATTACTTCTTTTTCCTCTTCAGTTGCTTTTTTATAGAGTTTGTCTATATTAAGATAAATTTCCGTATCTATCCCGCCAATTTCGCTCAGGCTTTCTTTGTTAAACTTGTAAAACAAAACTTGGTAAGCATCAATTTGCTGCTTTACTAGCAAAGCCATTTTTTCTATGTCGGGGCTGAACTTCTTTGTCTTTTGAGTCAAGTGATAAGAAACGTTTTTGAATTCATCTGCTGCGAGCTCAAGTATGAACATTATTGAGAAAAGAAGCGACGTTTTTTGGGAGTCTTTGTTGCCAAGCTTGTTGAGTATTCTCGTGCAATAGTCCTGGAATTTGTCCATTGAAATGTCAATGTCGTGCATTGAACTGGTAAACTTCGAATTGTTGCTTTGCGTCGCTTTAAGAGTTTCTTCTGCCATCTGTTGCATAATAAAAAACATTCTTCTTAATGAATTGTCAAACTCCTTGCTTGTTAACTCTCCCATTTCCTTAATTCTTACAAAGTCCTTTCCGTGTTCTACTATTTCCAGTCCTATAAATCTCGAGACAAATCCCTGCAGCGCGCTTTCAATAGGTACCTTTCCTGCATTTTTGTATTTTGGGTCATATTTATGCTGAGCCAGATATTTGTATGGCGATTCTAAAAGCATTCCAGGCTCGAATTTTACAACAATCTCATCATAGCCCTCTCGGTAGGCAGCCATAAAATACTTCCATATAGTTGGGATGTCCAAGTCCATAATGCTAAACTCTGTCTTTTTTTCAGGGGATAATTTTTCTGTTGAAAGAAAAAGTCCGTTGTTAAGCTCTGACATATCAATCTCCGCGCCTGGTTGAACATTAAATCGCTTTATCCACTCTGACGGCAGCGTTACTGTCAGGGTGTTATGCCCTTGCTTGATTACCTTTCGTTTCATGTTGAATAGGGGATTACAAGGTTTCACTATATTTAAAGCTTTTTCAATAGTGAGAATAGGGATAAATCCTTCTTTCTCTGGCTCATCTTCTTTTCCGCCCTCTATTTTCATACTCTAAAAAGAAAAACAGATGATTTATCTTTAGTCAATATTGAATATATTCCACCAATTGATAATGGTAAATCTCTAACTGCTCATATCATCTCAACTTTTATAAACTTCAACATTTAATCTATACAATTATGAAATGGTATTTTGCATCAAGGATGCGGCATAGAGAATTTATTGATAAGGTAGTAAATTTTCTAAAATCTAAAAATCATTCTGTGGTTTATGATTGGTCAAAATTAGGTTCATTGAAACCATACCCTAAAAATTCTGATAAATCTTCTTTAGTCGCAAAAGAGATTGGCGATGCGTTAAGGGATGTTGATATTTTTGTTTTAATTGCTGATGAATCAGGGACAGATATGTTTATTGAGTTGGGAATTGTGATGGGAAAATGGATGGATAACAAAAAAATAAGAATATATGCTGTCGGAAAATTCAATGATAGATCCTTGATGCACTTCCATCCTGCAATAAAGAGATTGGATAAATTAAGTGATGTTTTTTCTATAGAATGCCCGGAACTTTTAACTCAAGAGAGCGCCGCGCTTCTAACTTCATTAGACCCTCAACTTTTATAAACCTCTTTTGCATTTGAGCAATATGGTTGAACGCCTCTCATTTGAAGACGAAATATCAAGAAATAAGCTCAAGTCATTTTTGTTAATCGTTGTTGTATTCGCTTTCTTTGTTGCTCTTGGCTATGTTATATCTTATGCAGTTGACCCTAGCTACTTTTTTATTATAATGATAATCTCAATAATCTTCTCGCTTTCTTACATCTTAATCAGTTATTATAATTCAGATAAAATTGCTCTCGCGTCAGTCAGGGCTATTCCAGCTTCTAGAACAGAACACAGAATGCTTTTCAACGCAGTTGAAAATATGTCTCTTGCTTCGGGCTTGCCAATGCCAAAAATTTATGTCATGCAATCCCTAGAGATAAACGCATTTGCTTCAGGCAGAAGTCCGCAACACGCAGTAATTTGTGTTACAACAGGCGCTCTCGAGAAACTAAACAAACAGGAATTGGAAGGCGTTATCGCGCACGAAATGTCCCACATTGCAAACTTTGATATAAGATTTATGACTTTAACAGCTGTTCTTGTAGGAATGGTTTCAATAATTGCTCAGATTTTTCTTAGAAATCTCTGGCTTTCAGGAAACCGCAGCAGAAATGAGAAAGGCAATGCAATATTTATGGTAATTGCAATTGTTTTTGCTATTCTTGCGCCGATTGCTGCGCAACTAGTTCAATTGGCAATCTCCCGCAGGCGCGAGTTTACAGCAGACGCGACAGGTGTCAAATTCACGAGATATCCTCCCGGACTGACAAACGCGCTGCAAAAAATAAAACACGAGCATCTTCCAGAAGAAGAAAAGAAAAGATATTCGCCTGCAGTTGCCCCATTATTCATTTCAGACCCTTTCAAGAAGAAAGTTCAGGGCTTGTTTTCCACTCATCCAAGCATAGATGCGAGAATTTCCCTTTTGAGGAGAATGTAAAGTGATAGATTTGTTTGACAAGCCGACAACAGAAGTTGCAAAGGCTCTTCTTGGCAGCTATCTAATTCACGAATCTTGTGAGGGAACAACAATTGGCAAAATTGTTGAAACAGAAGCTTATCTTGCAGACGACCCTGCTTCTCATTCTTTTGTCGGTAAAACCCCTCGCAACGCAATGATGTTCGGCTCTGCCGGAAAAGCTTATATTTATCTTAATTACGGAATGCATAACTGCTTTAACGTTGTTACAGCAAAAGAAGGTATCGGAGAAGCCGTTCTAATTCGTGCTCTCGAGCCAATCAAAGGAATAAAATTAATGCAGAAGAGAAGGAAAACAGAAAAAGTAACAGACTTGTGCAGCGGCCCTGGCAAATTATCAAAAGCCATGGGAATAACTCTAAAAAATAATGGCGCAGATTTAATTAATAGCAATCTGAGAATTATCCTCTCCGATAATAGCAATCACAAAATCGTAAAAACAACCCGCGTTGGAATAACAAAAGGCTCAAAACGGCTGTTAAGATTTTATATAAAAGATAATTCTTTTATCTCAAAAAAATAATTTTACCTTAACCTGTTCACAATCTCCTTCAGCTCTGCCAAATCATTAATCATAAAGTCCGGCTCTGCCCTGATAAGTTCTTTCCTGCCGTCCCACGCGCACTTTCCCGTTATTATAACACTAAGACATCCCGCCTCTTTAGCGACTCCAGCATCTGCAGCCCTGTCACCGACATAAATCACGTGCTTGGAATTTATATTTCTCTTTTTTAAATAGTTTCTAATGAAATCTGCTTTATCGTCAAATTCCTCTGCATAATAAATCTCATCAAAGAAATTCTTGATTTTTAGATGTTTCAAGATCGGAATAACAAAATCTGAGAGCGAGTTTGAAATAAGTATTTTTCTCGTTTTTATGCCCTTTATTGAGCCAACATCCCTGCACTTTTTGATATTATTGACTTCAACAAGAACGTCTTTCATTATTTTTTTCTTTATCCACCACGAATAAATTATCGATGGAACAAATTTTTTTATCGTTTCAGCAAGATTTAATCCCAAGTCTATCGCCTTGTCAATTTCTCTTCTATTGAATCCAAGAGGGTTTAGATGCTTGTTTATCGAAGTATAATAAACCGCCTTCGTGTCAACTATGGTTCCGTCAAAATCGAAGATAATCAGCTTAATCATTTTAACCTCTTGTTCTAATTTATTTCTTTTTGTTTTAATACCTTTGCTTTGATAAAAATAGCCCAGCAGTTGTTATTAAATGATTGTTAGATTAATTATTAATATATCTTGAGACATTTTCAGCGGTTATTCATAATTTTTATTGCATACAATTAATTCAGGCAATCACTTTCGTCTTTGCCTGTTCATAAACCTGTCTATGAAATCAGAATGTGCTTCCCTGTTTGTTATTCTCTTTACAGCCCAGAATCCATCTTTTGACTTTTCGCTTTTCACGTTCCCGACAACTCTTCTATGAATATTTTCTGATAGAAGGGCCTCTTTATTGGCAATCTCAGAAATTTTCTTTGCTATAGTCATTGTGTTTCCGATTGAAACAAATTTGAATTTGCCTGCTTTTGACTCTACAATCATCTCGCCCATATTTGCTCCAAGCCCGAATTCTATCTTCGGCGCATGGCTTACGTTATATTCGTTTAGTGTGTCTGCAATTTGCTTCGCGACATTTACCGCTCTGAAAGAATTATCGCTTTCTTTTGTTATAGCGGGACATAATATTATAAGCCTGAAGTTTTCGCTTACGTAGATTCTTGTGCCCATTTCCTTTGCCTTTGCCAATGCTCTGTCAATTGCCTCAATTCCAGAGCCTCTGATTTTTTCAAGCTGCTCAAGGTTTTTCAGCTTTAACGAAATGACTGCGCACTCCTGCCTCTCCCCCGTATCAATTATGTTTTTTCCTTCAGGAGTAAAACCTGCCTTTTCTGCGCTTCTTGTCATTTCCATGCTCACAGGAACTCCTGCCATTATTCTTCCCTCTCTTTTTTTCAGATAATAATAAATCGCCACTGCTGCAAGAACTACTATTAATATAATCCAAATCCATAAATACGGCGCGCTAAACCAGCTTACATTCCCTAATTCGCTTATGCTTATCGCATTTCCAGTCAGCGAAGCGCTTCCCAGCCCTTCAGAACCTTCTCCGTTTTTAATCTCGATATTGTATTCTCCGTCAGGAGCAGACAATTTGTAGCTTTTTGTCTCATCAACATCCAATTTAATCTCTTTAACTTTGCTTGCATCTCCTACTTTTATCTCAACAGGGCCTTCAAAAGGAATATTTCCCCTGTTTGTTACAATTAAAGTATCGTTCTCCAGGGAGAAGGAAACTTTTCTCAGCTCATCAACATAAAAGTTTTTTGAAGCTTTCATCTCGCCTTTGCTTGCTTCAATTCTCCAATATCCAGGAAGATAATTATATTCAACAGGCAAACTGTTCATTTCTCCAGAACTTACAACTTTGCTTAAGAGCAGTGAGTCATCTGCTTTGTAAAATTTTATTGCAATATCGCCATCAGCAGTTGCTTTTGATTGATCGTAAAGGCGGACATTATAGCTTAATTCATTTTCAGGTGCTATTGAATCAAAGTTAAATGCAATGTCAATTCCCTTTACTATTCTATTTACCCTTGCTCCCGCAAATGCATTTCCTTCATTTATTGTATTTCCCGCATCATCTTTCTCGTAGGCGGTTGCTTTTATTTCGTAATTTGCGGCAGGAATGGTTTCAGGTGTTGCAAGAATGATGCTAAACTTTCCTCCCCTGACAACCCCGCTTGCGCTCAAATAAATGTTTGTATTGTCTATTCTTATTTCTGCAAAGCCCTCAAGAGGCTTTCCGCTAAGCTTTTTTGCAGTCCCTGTGACATTTAAGCCCTCTCCCGGATTAATTACATTGTTTGCAATCTGTATATTAACATCGAGGTTATTTGTCAGTTCAAATGCTGAGCTTTTTCCTTCTTCATTTCCATAACTTGCCTCAATGAAGCACCTTCCTTCTAAGTCGCTGATAAGTGCCTTGTCAAGATTTACCAGAATAAAGATATTTTTCTGTTTCATCGCTTTTATTGTATAAGGAGCCTTGAGAATCTCAACCTTGCTTTCTTCGGTTTGCGCAATTTCTTCACTTTGAGTTTCATTTGTTGCATTTTCCTCTGTTATAGTATCTTGATTTGTATTTTCAATTGCTTTGGTGCAGGCAATTTTTACAGAAAGATAATTTACGGAATCAATTGTTGGGATTATGCTTATTGTAATGTTTAAGTCGTCCCCAAAGTTATAAGAATCTCTTGGCTGGCCTATTATAAGTTCTGCGGATGCGGCAGAAATCATAGCAATTACAAAAATCAAGCCAAAAATTCCCCTCAACAGCTCTTTTTTCATATTCTCTATACATTATAATTGTATATAAATCTTGTTGGGCTCAACAAGATTGTTCTTTTTGTTAACGCTGCTTAAGCAACTTTTAAAAATACCTTTCTGCTGTATTAATTATGGTATTATGCTTCATCGCTTTGATTGTATTTGCTATACTGGGAATATTTAGCGTCGGCTATCGCAGGCTGGCTGCCGAAGCTTTTGACTGCGTTTTCCGCAAAATTACCTTGAGGAAATGCGAATCTGGCTTAGACATGCGCCTAAAATCGCAGATAACAGGTTCAATTCTAAAGCGCTCGCCTCGCGCTGGGGTTTTTGTGTTCAGAAACTTTGAGCTTCTCTCCTGGATATTTACCATTTTGCTTGTAGCGAGCACGATTTATGTTGCTTACGGGGGATACAATTACTATGTTTATGGAAACTGCAATGGGCCAAACAACCCAGGTTTTTGTATATTCGATCCTTCAGGAGCAAACTCAAAAGTTTCCTCAGTTGAGGCAGGAACGTGCTCAATAGTCCCTGAAAAGCAGGCGGTTCTCGGCTTAAACGGCTTCAACGCAGGTTTATTCCCTGCAATGAACGATGGCGCGAAAAACAAATTAATCTTTGTCGGCTGTTTCACCTGCCAGTACACGAGGGAAGTTTATCCAACAATCAGAAATCTTGCGTCGCGTTCCGATGTTGAATTCACATTTGCGCATCTTCATCTTGGAAACGGAGACGATTTCCTAACGCCATTAACGAACTGCATATATGAAAATTATCCAGATAAATTCCTAAGCACGCTTGATTTATTATTTAATTCTCCCGTCATCAATCTTTCTTCCATTAACAGCACACTATCAATAATATCTTCATTAAATATTAATCAAACCTCTCTCGTTCAGTGCATTAATTCAAACTCTTCGGCGCTTCTTGCATCGCAGCAGCTTGAGGAAATAAAGAAGACAAATATTTACGGAACTCCTCTTGTCTTTGTCAACGGCGAGCCCATTGAAGGGCCGAAGCCCGCCCGCGTCTACGAAAGATTACTGGGCGGCCCAAACCTTACCTATTATCTTATTGGTGCAGCTGTTCTGGTAATTTTAATTGCATTAATACTCAATTACTTCAAACATGACAAAAAAGATTAACAATTTTGTATATTGGACGCCGAGGATATTGGGAATTGTGTTTATTCTATTCTTAGCCGTGTTTTCTTTTGATGTTTTTGACGGAAACTATGGATTTTGGGGAACTGCTCTCGCATTGTTCATGCACAACATCCCCTCGCTTGTCTTGCTGATTGTTGTTATAGTCGCCTGGAAGCGCGAGTTAGTCGGCGCAATTGCTTTTATTTTGGCGGGGCTGTTATACACCTTCCTGTGTATTGCAAGATACGTAATGTCAACTCCAGCCGAATGGTACATGCTGCTTTGGTCCATGATAATTGCAGTCCCTGCGTTCTTAGTTGGAATTTTATTTTTGATTGGCTGGTATAAAAAGAGAAAATGATTAAAATATTAAAAAATCCAATTGTGAAAACAATTTTGTCAATGCTCGCTGTCGCTGTTTTTGGTTTTATTCTGCTAAATATCACATTTATCTTTGATGCTATTTATCAAGGCATAATAGATTGGATAATTAAACTTTTTACGCCCGTTGATATCAACACAACTTGGTATTGGTTTCCTCCTCTAAAGCATACTCTGTTTGTGATAATTATTGGTATAATCTCTTGGTTTGTTTTCAAGTCAAAGCTGAAAACGATTTACAAAGCTATATTTATGACTGTACCGCTCGCTACTGTTTTTTTAACTATTGGAATGTTTTTGTATCGCTGGCCTCTTGCGGCTTACTTGCTTGGAAGCTTGTTTGCCCTTGGCTTTTTGTATTATTTGTATAAAAAGAAAGCGCATTGGCTTTATTATTTTGCTTTAATTTTAATTTCCCTCGTTATGCTGCTTGTCGGTTTGCTCGGCGTGGAAATTTAGGGATTGCGCTTAGCTCAGTAGCAATCACGTTTGAAAATTTAACTCTTGAGCAGCGCGTTCAAGGTCCTCTATTACCGCTGGGATATTCAATCCTTCTATAATTCTCACAAGATTTGATTTTGGTATCCAATATCTCGTGGAACTAAGCCCTGCAGGTTTAATGCCTAATTTTTTTAAATTTGCATATAACTCATGTCTTTTAGCATACTCTCTTATTCTATCAGTGCTTGTGTGTAATCCTAATCCAATATAAGCCAGCATCTCAGATACTTGCCCAGGGGTATATGCTGCTTCCCCAATTTTTGCCCTAAATTTGTCTATTACGTTTGTCATATTTAACTCACTTTACTTGGATTTGGAGTGCGCTTATAAATCCTTTCCCCCGTCTCCCCCGTTAACGCTAACTTTTTATATCCCTCTTGCTTATCTAAAACAATAAACAATAGTTAACATGAACACAGACAAAATCCGTGCGGACTTTCCCATAATAGAAAAGAAAAAGATAGTTTACCTCGACTCTGCCTGCGTTGCCCTCAAGCCGAAGCAGGTTGTTGAGGCAATCAGCAGCTATTATAACGAATTTCCTGCCTGCGCAGGAAGAAGCAATCATACTCTCGGGCAAAAAGTCACCGAGAAAGTTGCAGAAGCTCGGGCAGCAATAGCAAAATTCTTCAATGCCAAATCGCCTAAAGAGATAATCTTCACAAGAAACACTACAGAAGCAATAAATCTCATAGCAAACTCATTCCCATTCAAGAAAGACGGCTCCAGCATTGTCTTAACAACAGACAAAGAGCATAATTCTAATCTTATTCCCTGGCTCAAGCTCTCAAAAGAAGGCAAGTTAAAGCATAAAATAATTTCATCAAATGCTGACAGCACTTTCAATTTAGAGGCTTTCGAGCAGCTTCTTAAAGAAGAAAAGCCCGCGCTCGTTTCAATAATATTTACTAGCAATCTTGATGGTGTTACAAATCCAATAAAAGAAATAACAAAACTTTCTCATAAGTATGGCTCTCGTATTCTCGTTGATGCCGCTCAAGCAGCTGGGCATAAAGAAATAGACGTGCGTGATTTGGATGTTGATTTTTTAGCATGTTCAGGACATAAAATGCTAGGTCCGTCAGGAATTGGAATGTTATATGGAAAAGAATCTGAACTGCAGAAACTAAGCCAGTTCATGACTGGGGGAGAAACAGTAAAAGACAGCACTTATAATAGTTATGAAGTTGAAGACATTCCAGAAAGGTTTGAAGCGGGATTGCAGGACTATGCAGGAATAATCGGCTTTGCCGAAGCCGTAAAATACTTGAGCAAAATCGGCTTGAAAAATATAGAAGAACACTGCATAAAACTCAATAAGCTTCTTACTCAACAGCTTGAAGGACAACCAATACACATTATCGGCCCTAAAGACGCCGAAGCCCGTGGCTCCGTCTTCAGCTTTTATTCAGATAAAATAAATCATCACGAAATTGCTCTATTATTAAGTTCTAATACCATTATGACGCGCTCGGGCGCTTTCTGCGTTCATAGCTGGTTTAATGCGCATAAAGTAAAAGGTGCTGTTCGTATTTCACTTCATATTTACAACACAGAAGGCGATGTAATAAAAGCCGCCGATTGGCTCAAGCAGATTCTTAAAATCTGAACGAAACGTTTAAATATATATTAATACATAGCTGATATATAGGATATATATAATATGGCTGAAGAATCAACAATTTTGATAAGGAAAGACTTAATTGAAAAGTTAAAATCTGCAAAAGATTATTCTAGACAGACATATAATGAGCTTTTAGAAAAGATGATATTAATTTATTTAGGGGCTAAAAAAAGAAACCAGTATGACGAATTTCTTCATAAAGTGCAAAAACAGAAGATGAAGGAGATTTGGGGTAATAAAGAGGACGAGGTTTGGGAGAATGCATAAATTTGGAGATATAATTCTCGCAGAAGTTCAGTTTACTGATACTTTTGAGATTAAAACAAGGCCTGCCCTTGTTCTTTTCGAAGAGGAAGGAAATGTAGTCGTTGCAGGAATAACAAGTAATACAAATATGGAAGGAATTATTTTAACCAAAAAAGAGGGAGTAATAAAAGATAGTGTTATCAAAGTTAATTACATCTTTACTATTTCTGAACAAATGATAAAAAAACATTTATTTAAGCTGTCAGAAGAGAAAAAAAGAATTTTTAAGGAAGAGCTGATAAAGCGGTTTCGCTGATTATCATCAATAAATACAGCAGCTCTTTCCATTTTTGATATATGCTTTATTTAACAGATTAGTTTAAACATCAAAAATCCCCGAAGGATTTTTGTGGCTGAGAAAACTTTCAGTTTTCGAGGCGCTCAGGAACAAAGTTCCTGACGCTTAAAAGTTGCCATAGAAACTTTTAAAAATAGGGAGTTTTGATAAAAGCTATGAAAGAATCAGATCTTGCCATTTTAATTGGAGTAAACACCCACGACCCTGAATGTTATGATGTGCGTGTTGCTGAGCTGTGGGAAGCCAGAAAGAGATTAATTGCTGATGAAATTACTCTTGATGTTGACTTAATAACATATTCCTGGTCTGTTCGTATTGCACCTCAACAAGCGCCTTTGCATACAGTTCCTATTGGCGAGGAATGCAAGTTTTGTCTTGTAGGTGCTTCCTCGCGCAGCACCGACTACGTAATTGGTATTTATGACAGAACACGCCCAGGGCATCTTAATGCTATGGTTGGTGCCGTAAGGCAAGCCGATGATTCCGTATCTCGTAGAGCTGACAGCAGTTAGGGTTAATGCCGTCCCAATCTTTAATTCAAAAACCAAAAATTTAAATACAATCACTTCGGTTCATTATCATGCAACTAGAAACTGCGAACTATCGGTGGCAGTAAAAGGCAGAACTTTTTCTTAGTTAAAACTCGAGGTTGTCGGTGGCGTTAAGATAGGTGTTCTTGGCGGAATCGGCCCAGAAGCAACTGCTGAATTTTATGGAAAATTAATAAAAAGGTTACAGGAAGAACATCTGATAAATAACAATCAAGATTATCCGCAGATAATCATTAACAGCATACCGGCTCCAGAACTCATTTATGACAAAATAAGAGATGAAGAATTACAGCCATATGTTAATGGATTAAAAGAATTAGATAAGTTTGGAGTTGATTTTATAGTAATGATATGCAATACAATCCATCTTTATTATAATAGATTACAGAAAGAGATTAGCACGCCAATTCTTGATTTAAGGAATGAGTTAGAAGAAGCGTTAAAAAGAAAAGGAATAACTTCTACTTTTATAATTGGAACCCCAAACACAATAAAGCAAGGATTATACAGATTCAAGAATATCAAATCTTTTGAGCCAAATGAAGAAGAAATAAAGGAACTAACAGATGCAATTTTTAATTTCAACAAGGGAATTGACAAGGAAAAACAAATTTTAAAAGCAAGAAAGATTTGTGAAAAATATCTAAGTAAAGGGGCTGGAACTATAATTCTTGGTTGTACAGAATTTGCAGTCATGCTTAGCAATGAGAATTTTCCCAAAATAAATACAATTGATATTTTGGTTGATGCGTTACTAAACAAAATTAAAACAGGTTATCTTTATAAACAATGAAGTATAAAACTTAACATGGAAGAAATATTTGACAATATTGACAATGAAAAGCTCATAAAGGAATTCGGAGCGCAGGCAGTTGGAACTCTGAAAGATGTTCCTGACTTCTACACATTTAAAACAGGATTAATCGCCTCTCATCGCGACTTTGACAAGTTTCTCTCTGCTCTTAAAAAAGGCGAGAAATGTGCCATAGTTTCCGGAGTTAACGCATCAGGCACTCTGCATATCGGGCATAAAGGCGTTTTTGACACAAACCTCTTCTTCCAGAAGAAATATGGAATTCCTGTTTTTATCCCAATCTCAGACGACGAAAGCTATGTCTCAGGCAAAATAAGCAATCAGGAGGAAGCGTTAAAGAACTCAAAGGAACTTGCAAGGCAGCTTCTCGCTTACGGCTTCGACCCTAAAAAGACATTTATTATTATAGACCAAATCTACACAAACATCTATAATTTTGCAATAAAACTTTCGCGCAAGATAACTCTTTCCGAAGTAAAAGCAACCTACGGCTATACAAATGAGAATAATATTGGATTGCAATTCTATCCTTCCGTTCAGTCAGCTCATATTTTATTCCCAAACATAAAAGGCATAAAGAATGTTTTAGTTCCTATAGGTCCTGATGAAGACGCTCATCTAAGAATTTGCCGTGATGTCGCTCCAAAGTTTGGCTACAACAAGCCCGCTGTTCTTCACTCTAAATTCTTGCCTGGAATTGATGGGCAGAAAATGTCAAAATCAAAGAACAATGCAATTTTCCTCGGAGACGATGAAAAAACAATAAGAACTAAGATAGCGGGCGCGTTTTCCGGCGGGCAGAAAACAGCTGAAGAGCAAAGAAAGCTCGGTGGAAACCCTGATGTTGATGTTTCTTTTATTTATCTGAAAAGCATGTTTCTTGATGAAAAACAAAGCCAAAAGTTATATAATGATTATAAAAAAGGCAAACTCCTGACAAGCGAGATAAAGAAGATGTTTGCTGACAAAGTTGTCAAGTTTGTCAAGGAATTCCAAGCCAACCTCAAGAAAGTCAGTCCAAAAGATGTTGATAAAGTGTTGTTGAAGAACGAGTGATAAATTTATTTTTAAGTGCTAATTACATATCAACAGAATTTTCTTTTGTTAAAAGTTTCTGAATGCGTTCCTTAAGTTGTTCTGCAGGTTTTGGTGTCGGGCTAGGTGTTGGATGTGGTGTAACATAATCTGGTCTGCTTGTCTTGTCATATCTGACATCGTAGCCCTGTGCTCTCAATTGTGCAACTCCTCTGTTTCTTTCATGCTCAACAGTTCTCCTAACGCCAGCATAATCTATTGGTCTAGAAACTGCCCAACCCATTAAAAGTGCTCCTACGCAAAGAGCTACTTTTGCTCTTGTTGGAAATTCTTTCCATATTTCTCTAGCCTCTTGATACCATTTCATACTTTTTCTTAAGAATGGGGATATTTAAACCTTTCTGTTGTTGTATCTGCATGGTAGTTACAAAATACCCTTTTACAGCTCTGCATACTTTAATATTATCAATCATTAATTCTATAACTTTTTAAACATCTATTAATTAACTAAAATATGAAGATACTTACATTGCATTGCGATTACATAAAGTTCAAGCCGCTTAAGAAGGCGATAGCAAAGCCAGAAGAGCTAAAGGAAAAAGGCGAAATTCATGTCAAAGAGCCCCTCGTTGTTCTGACAGCAGTTGAAAAAGGCGACAACGACAAAACAGTCGCCCAGCTTATAGAAGCAATAAAGAAAACTGCCTCAGAAGTAAAAGCAAAAAACATAGTTCTCTATCCTTACGCACATCTCTCATCAAACCTAGCAGATCCTGATACTGCTCTAGAATGGCTCGTTGAAGCCGAGCACGTTCTAAAGAGAGAGGGTTATGCAGTAACACGAGCGCCTTTCGGCTATTACAAAGAGTTTGAACTAAAAGTCAAAGGGCATCCCCTATCTGAGTTAAGCAAAGAGTTCAACGCCGAGGGATTAGCAGTTACTCCTAAACAGCTCATAAGAAAAGAAGAAGCTGAGAAAGAGGTTGCGCCAGAAGAATTGTTAAGGAGAATGTCCAAAACGAAAATGAGCTTTGAAAAAGGGAAAGGGAACTTAAAGAGCAATGCTGAAATTGGGCGCGAGTTAGATTTATTTGTTGCAAGCGAAGTTGTTGGTTCCGGCTTGCCATTATTAACTCCAAAGGGCACAACGATAAGAAGAGAGTTGATAAGATTTGTGGAAGACGAAGAATTGAAGGCGGGCTATTTGCATACATTCACCCCTTTCATGGCAAAGAGCGATTTGTATAAGATATCAGGGCACTGGCAGCATTACAAAGATTCTATGTTTACTCTTAATATAGGAGATGAGGAATTTGCTCTCCGTCCGATGACCTGCCCGTTCCAATTTATAATCTATAAGAGCAAGCAAAGAAGCTATAAGGAACTGCCAATAAAGTATGCTGAAACTTCTTATCTGTTCAGGCAGGAAAAGTCGGGAGAGTTGATGGGGCTTACAAGGTTAAGGCAGTTTACTCTATCGGATGCGCATATTATCTGCAAGCCAGAGCAATTAGAAGAACAATTTGAAGAAGTTCTAAATTTTGTAAAGTATATGATGAAGACACTTAAAATTGAAGATATTGAGTATAGGTTTTCAAAATGGGATCCAAAAAACAAGGAAAAATATATAGATAATCCAAAGGCCTGGGAAGAATCTCAGCAAGCAATGAGAAAAATTCTTAACAAGCTTAAATTGAAATATGTGGAAGCAGATGACGAAGCAGCATTTTACGGCCCAAAACTTGACTTGCAGTATAAAAATGTTTTTGGCAAAGAAGACACTTTAATAACTATCCAGATTGACTTCGCCCTTCCAGAAAAGTTTGATATGACTTATATTGACGCAGATAATAAACCAAAAAGACCAATGGTAATTCATCGCTCATCAGTGGGATGTTTTGAGAGAACAATGGCTTATCTATTGGAAAAGACGCAAGGGGCTCTGCCAGTCTGGCTCTCTCCAATTCAAGCCCGCGTTCTCTCGTTTACAGACAGAAATATAAAAGCATCAGAGAAAGTTCTTGCATCATTAAAAGAAGCAGGCATACGAGTCGATTCAGACACCCGCTCAACAACAGTTAATGACAAAGTCCGTGACGCTGAAATGATGAAAATTCCTTATATAATCGTAATTGGCGACAAGGAAGAAAAAGCCAAGACGCTCGCCGTCCGCCAGAGAGGAGAAAATAAGCCGAAATTCGGCGTAAAAGCAGACAAGCTTATTGCCGAGTTGAAAGAAAAGATTGAAAGGCGCGAATAGTTTTGTTTTGATAAAATTTATATAAACAAGGCTTTAGCCATATGCATGGAAATAATAAAATCCTTAATTTCTGATGATGGAAAAACCATAAAATATCTTCAGAGAACAGAAGACAAGCATATCATAGAGACCGGCTATTACAACCTTGACGAGCATATAATTTGCATCTCTTCTCAAATTGGCTGTCCAATGCGCTGTGTTTTTTGTGCAACTTCTGCTCCAGTAGATTCGTTAAACCCTGGCAAGCGTTTTATTTGCAACTTAACCTCTGAAGAAATTATTGGGCAGGTTAAAAATGTCCTTTCTCTCATAAAACAAAACGAGCTCAAGTCAAAAAGAATTTTATTTTCGTATATGGGCATGGGGGAACCGTTCTTAAATTATAAAAATGTTATAAGGAGCATAGAAATCCTTAGTGAAGAATTTCCAAATTCAAGGGCAACTATTTCTACCCTGGGCATTGAACCTTTATTAATAAGGAAATTAGCTCATGAAAATCTTAATACGACACTAAAGCTGCACCTGTCGCTTCACGCTCCTAATGATGCCCTGCGCAAAAAAATTCTTCCCGAAGCACGGCAAATATTTCCCGCCCTTGAGGCATTAAAGTACTTCTCTAAGGAGAGAAATATCCCTTCAAAAGTAAATTATATCCTGATTAAAGGAATCAATGATTCAGAAAGTCACGCCATTCAATTGGCAAAACTATTGCAGCCTTATCCCTTCATAGTAAAGCTAAGCAATTTGAATGACTTTAGTAATTTTGAATCTTCAGATATTGATAAATTTGATATGTTTGAGAAGATACTAAACTCTTATGGGATAAAAACTTGTAGATTCTTTTCGACAGGAACCGACATTCAAGCTGGCTGTGGGCAGTTGCGAAGACATTTATGGACTTCTGAGAAGAGAAAATAGTTAATCAGCGCCTCGCAGGAGTATATTTTTTCTTGCACTGAACATAATAAGCAGCAAGATTTTCTCGTTTACCTTCGTCAGCCACCCATTCGGCTAGAAAACTACTAACACCGTTGTCCATAACCAATCTGACAAAAGGTCCTCCTCTATGATAAGATTTTGCAATATCTTCAACCGTCCTTCTGAGTTCGGCTTCTGTAGGTCTTCTCTGCTGATTTCCCCCTCCAAATTTTCCGTCAAGTGTCATCTCAAGTCTGCGTTTTGATGTTTTATAAACTTTTGTTAAAAACAAATTACAGATAATATTATAAACCTCTTTTGTTATTCAAATTCATTAAACATCAAAAATCCTTATGGGATTTTTGTGGCTTAAAAGTTGCTAAAGCAACTTTTAAACAAAAGAGCAAAAAAAGATGAAACTTCAGCCATATGTAAAAAAATTGAATAATTCTCCTCAATACAAGGATTTTGTTAAAAAGAATAGCGGTGCATTCATGATGGCAGGCTTTTTTGTGATTGACTTTGAGGCTGGTAACAATATTCATCAGATTGACTTTTATGTTCCAAAGGAAAAGAAAGTTGCTGCCTTCACCCTTGATGGACAAGTAACTATGCAGATGCTTAATCTTGCAGTCAAATCAAAAGTTCCTGAAAAGCTTGAAATGAAGAATAATATTGATTTGGATGAACTGCACGGAATTCTCGAGGACGAGATGAAAAATCGTAATATCACGGAAGAGATAAAGAAAATGATTGCTGTTCTGCATAAAATTGATGGTAAGGAAATCTGGAATATCAACTGTGTTCTCTCAGGAATGGAAGTTTTAAGGGCAAACGTTGAGGATGCTTCTAAAACAGTTCTTAAAATGGAAAAAACTTCAATAATGGACTTGATGAAAATGGTGCCTCAATCAGCAATGATGCCTAAAGCCGGAGCTAAGGAAGGGTTATCAAAGAAAGAAGCTAAAAAGCAGCTGGAAAATCTCGATAAACTGGAGCAGGCAATTGAGGAAGAGAAGAAAGAATTGGAAAAAGAAGTCGCGCCTGAAAAATCCAAGAAATCATCAAAGAAGAGCGCGAAAGAATCAAAAGCCGATCCCGAAGAGGAAGTTGATGAGGAAGAGAAAGAAAAGGATAAAGAGGAACCAGAAGGCCCCGTTCCAGAGATTGAAGAGCCTGACGAAGATTAATTTAAATCAATATTTTCTAGATTCTCTCTGTTAGAATAATTTAAATCACAAACAGCCCGCCTTCTATGCTGTAAAGGCTCGCGCTGATAGATTGGTTTTTTATTAACTGGCTTCGTCCCTCTATCTGAAAAACATTTGTACGCGCATGAGCCCACTCCCAGACCGGTTGCAATTCCCAGCACAAAAGCCAGAATTATCTTTTCCAGGTGTTTCATTGTTTCTTGTTTCTTATGATGTCTTTGTGATGTTTTATTGGGTTTATTAGATTAAGCGTAATATAAAAGTTTTTAGGTAATAATGCTCTTGCAATGTTTTTATTGTTTGCTAAGTTGAGCCTAATAGCTCGTTAATATTATTGATAATAAATAAAATCAAATCAATAAACTGCCGTCTAAACGCAACTTACAGAAGGCGCGCCAGCCACTTCACAGGTTGTTTCGGTGCCTGCAGCATTCTTCAGTGTTGCAATTGCGCTTACTTTTGTAGGAACCTTTGCTAAGCCAACACCCGGTGTTGTAAATGAAACCGTCTGCAGTATTGTAGGAACATTAGTAGATACAACTGTTATGGTGGTTCCATCCGTAGCTGTGAATACCAAGTTAACTTTTGTGAAGTTAGATGTAATTGCCTGTGCTCCTCTTTTATATAATACTGTTGCATTATTTTTTCCTGTAACTGTGGTGTTATATGCGCACTGGGTTGCCTGTAAATCCAAATTCATGCATTCCTGACTTGCAGTAATCTGCTCCCCACTTCTTGTAAGAATAGGCCTTACCAGCGCCCAGACAAGAATTACCGCGCCTAATGCAAGTAATACGAAAAGAAGCGTCGTGACAATCTCGCTTAATCCCTTTTTCCCCTTTTTCATATTCTATCTAATATTTTTTTATTTATAAACCTTTTCTTTTTTGTATTTCACTGTCCAATAGCCTTCTGGTTCGCAAACTCATTTATGCGCGAACCAGAACTCGTAAACTTCGTTCTTGCCATTCTTTTTCTTGCCATCAAATCTCGCAAATCCTGTTCTCTCAAACTGTATGACTCTATCTTTCTTTAGGCTCTTAATTGAAACTCCTGCAATTCCTTCAGCCCATATTCCATTTGGCAATAAAACGCGGGCAGGAACATTCTCAGAAACCCAGTTTATCTTTGGTATCTCCTTGTTCTCAGAAGAAGTAAACTCGGCTTCCCCTGCTTTTTCGCCCAGCTTTATGTTATAAAGATGGAGAAGCCTTATTTCAGTTCCCTTTAAGTTTTTGAAGTCCTCTTCCGAGATAAAAATTTTGTCTGCTTTTGTCTTTCTTTTTATCTTTTTCTCAGGGTGAATTGGAATATACACAAGTTTTATCTTTGGCTTGCCTTTTATTTCCAATTCTATCGGCTTGTAAATAAAAGAGTGTCTCTCGCTTGATTTATCTATTAGCGAGCGGTTTATTGAATAGAGTGTCTCAATCGGCACCGTCACATCATTGCTGCTTATGCTCATTTCTTTTATAAATTCCCTTATTGCTTCCTTTGTTAGCCCTCTTCTTTTCAAACTGTGAATGCTCCATGTTCTTGGGTCATCATGTCCCGTAAACTCTCCTGACTCAATTTCTTTCTGTGCTTTTGATTTTGATAATTTCTCTCCCGTTCCTTCTATTTTAATTAATCCAGTATGAATAATCTCGGGATGTTTCCAGCCGAAAATATCCCAGATATACTTTTCCATTTCACTTTCCATAAGCAAATCATTTCCCCTGATTACATGTGTAATTCCAAGCAAATGGTCATCAATTGCCCATGTCATCTCGAGCGTTGGCCAGACTTTGTATTTGTTGCCAACGCGTGGATGTGTCCTCTCAGAAATCTTAAATAAAACCCTGTCTCTAAAAGCGGGATTCGGGTGTTGCATGTCTGTTTTTATTCTTAAGATAGCCATGCCTTCTTTCTCATTGAACATTTCCTTCCATCTTTTCAGCTGCTCTTTCTCATTTGCCTGCCTGCATGCACACTCAATTCCCTTTTCCCTGTTGTTTTTCAGCACCTCTTGCGAGCAGTGGCAGACATACGCCTTTCCTTTTTCAATCAGCTCCTCTGCATACTCATAATAAATCTTTATTCTGTCCGACTTGTAAATTATTTTTTTATCGTATTTTATTCCAAGCCATTTTAATGACTCTTTAATTAAGTCATACGCTTCCGGCAAAACCTGCTTTTCTTCGCTCCCTATCGTGTCATCTATCACTAATAGCAGCTTTCCTTTGTATTTCTCGGCGTAAAGTGCATTTGCCATAAAAGCTCTTACATTCCCGATGTGCAAATCTCCCGAAGGGAACGGGGCAATTCTAAAAACCAGTTTTCCGTCCGCATTCGGAAGCTCAGGCAACTCCCCTTCCTTCCTTTCAATTGTTTTGATGTTTTTTTCTGCCTTCTCAAATTCTTTTTTTCTTTCCTCGTCAGTCATAGAATTAACATTATCAACAATCAGCTTTACATCATTCATAATCTCCCCAATTTCCTCTTTTTTTAGCCCGTGCTGGAATAGTTTAGGTATAATTCTTCCTGCATCCGCTTTCCCAAACTCAATTGCATTTTTCAGAGCATATCCAAGAATCTCTTTTTCAAGATTTCTCATACCTATAACAAATAAGGACAATATTTAAAATTTGCTTAAGCAAATTTTAAGCCACAAAAACCGAAAGGTTTTTGATGTTTAAAAGTTCTCTGTGCATATTATTTTTATGAACAGAGAAAGAAGATACGACGGAAGACCTCCTGAACAGGATAAGCATCCCGAGCAGGACAAGATATCAACAGCAAGGTTGGTCCCGTTTATAAGAGTAGAACCTATTCATCCAGATGATGGAGCCGCTCAAGCAAGACCGCTGCCTGAAAGAGGATATCGCCCTTCTGTTATACCTATAGTATTAGACGGACGAGAGCAACCCCAAAGATAATTTTTAATCAGCTAACTCTTCTTTCGAAACTAGCAAGCTTCTCTTCAACCTGCGCCAGCCGCTCGAGCGCTCTCTCAAGCTTGTATTCTGTATTTTCAAGCTTTACTTTCATATCGTTAAATGCAGTTTCTGATAGCTGCGCTGATGAGGTTGAATTGCTTGCACCATCTGCAAAATTGGAAGTATTATTTGCCCCAACATTTGCAAAGTCTCCCAAAAACGAAAGTGCTGAAGCTCCTGAACTTTCACTGTTTGTTTGGCTTGAGTTACTTCCCAAATCAACAATTTCCCCTTCGTTTTGGTTGTTTAGGGAGCTTTCCTCAGCTCTTTTTAAGATTCCTCTTTTCTGCAATTCAGTTAAATCAATTACGTCCTCACTTCTTCTCCCAAATAAGCCCATGTGTATTATAACTCCCTGATTTATTTAAATGTATTTTAATCATAAAACAAGGATAAATTTATATATATGTTACTACTTAAAAATAACATGGTTACAGCAATAGTTAAACCAACTCATGATTGCAATCTTGCATGTAGATATTGTTACCTCGAACCAAATGCTGAGCAGGGAAGAATGTCATATAAAACTCTTGCATCGCTGATGGAACAAGTTGCTAAATATTCTAAAGACAAGAGTTCACACTTTATATGGCATGGTGGAGAACCTCTTTTGATGGGTTTAGATTTTTATGAAGAAGCAGCACAAATATCTCATTTTTTAAGAAGGAGAGGTTATCATGTATCTAATGGAATTCAAAGTAATGGAACTCTTGTTAATGATCATTTATTAAGTTTTATAGAAAGAGAAGATGATTTTCAATTAGGTTTGAGCTTAGATGGACCAAGACACATAAATAATAGAACTCGAGTATACAGAGATGGAAGGGGGGCATTTGATGAGATTTTTTCAGGAGTTAAAAAAGTAAGAGATTATTCTATCGAACACAGCAAAAGGCAGAGATATATAGGCGGGGGTGTAATTGTTGTACTAAGTAGTGCAAATGCAAATGATTTGGTAGAAATATATCAATTTTTCAAGAAAGAGCAAGTAAATATTAAAATTAATCCGGTAATTTTATGTGGAAAAGCAACTAACGAACTCTCTTTAACGCCTCAGCAATATGCAAAAGCGCTTAATAAGTTATTTGATGTTTGGATTAAAGAGGAAGAAACAATGGATGTAGATCCGTTTACTACAATAATGGGAAATTTAATGACACAATGTCCAGTGAGTTGTAACTTCTCTCCGTCTTGTAGAAAAGATTTTGTTTCTATTGGTCCACAAGGAGATATTTATCCTTGTGGGAGATTTGATGGAATTAGAGAATTTTGGTTGGGAAATGTAAATGAAAATGGAGGTTTAGCAAAAGCTATCGAATCTGAAATTCAGCGAAACCTAGCTTGCAGAAGTGCAAAAACCGTTATTGGCTGTGATAGCTGTAATTTCCAAAATGTATGCAATGCAGGCTGTATGCATAATGCTCATACTGCAGGAGATGTAATGGGAAAAGATCCTTATTGTGCTGCATATAAAGGGATTTTTAGTCATATTGAAGCTTTCTTACATAAAGAATTAAGGAGGGTTGAATTACAATGAAATGTAACTCTGAAAGAGGCTGCGAGGAAGAACTTTCGGAAATGGTGATAGAAATATTAGGTCACAAAGTTAAGTTAAAAGATATTAAAAATCCACATATACGAAGAGCCATTATAGCTAGAAGTCATGAATTTTTATTTAATTATGGCGATCACAAAGATCACACAGAAGAAGAACGTAAGGTTCATTGTGAATATTTGGATTATAGCGCAACTCATACAGAAACGCATTATACGGAGACACAGAAATGGAAAAAATATAGTGAATATAGTGAAGCAAGAAGATGGCCTTATGACGACGATACGTAATAATAGAGGAAATTAAAATGAGTTATGTTCCCTTTTTTGTCAACAGAGGTCACAAATGTGCGCAAGCAAGTCTTAAAAGTATATTAAAATTAAAATTTCCAGAGAGGGAGTTTTCTCTTAGGGAATTAACAGAATTAACTCATCAACAAAGAAGACAGATAACTTACCCTATTCAAATTGCTTCTGCGCTTGCGAAGTTAGGAGTAGATTTTCGATACTATGTTAAACCTTCCTGGATAGAAGTTTTTTCTAGCAGAGAAACTTTTGTTAAGTTAGTTAGAGATTATTATGGAAATTGTGCAAATGGCCTTTTAGATTTGACAGAATTAGATTCTTTATTTGATTGTTTCCATGAATTAAGGGGAAATAGAAGAGTTATAGAATTAGCTGCAAAACCTCAGATTAGCGATTTAGAAAAGAGTATCGCCGCAGGAGAAATTCCTCTTTGTCTAGTAAATTATGATTTACTCATAGACAGACAAAATCAATTCAAGGGACATTATTTAATTCTTACGGGATATACCCCCTCTGACTTTATATGTCATGATAGCGGTCCAAAAGGAGCAGCACCTAATAAACCAATACCTAAAGAAAGATTTCAAAAGGCATGGAACTTATGCTTTTTTGATCACGATTTGATAATTATTTAAATTAATAATCTTACTGAATAACCTTTAAATAACTCCTATCTTATTATATAACATAAACAAAGAGGCAAAATGGTAGTCAATATTCATAGTTTAATTGCGGCAATAAGCCCTGATGCATACTGCACCGATGAAAAAAAGCCAGATGAGAAAGAGAGCCCGAGAGCCAAAGTTAAAAAGATGATTGCGGATGAAACTAAGAAATTAAACGAAAAAATAGCAAAAAAGAAAAAAGTCGGACTGAAAATTCTTTCTACAGATTATGATACAGATATTTACATAAAAGCGGCGGAAGTTGCAAAACCCGTAGAAGCAAGAGCTTTTGACTGGGACAAGGAATTTCTGATAAATCCCATGCTTCTTCCTGGAATTAAGAACCCATTTGAGCAGCATAAAATTGTTTACGAGGCAGATGACGCGCTTCTCGAACAGATTTATATCTGGATTATTGACAATATAATAAAAAGGGACTTTTTTGAGGAAGGAACTGAAAAGCTAGTTGATAACTTCGTTGCCTCTCCCGGCTCTTCTTATTTTGGCGAGTGGAGTACAAGAGCTTCCCAGATGCAGCAACAGGCAACATCAATGCTTGGTGCAGCCAATCAAGTTCTAAAATCAGTCCTCAATCTCATTTATGACTTGCGCGAGTTCAAGCTTCGCCTCGACCCTTACGATAAATTAAAGTCAAAAAAAGAAGTTGAAAAGGAAGCAGCTATTCTCTCTCTTAAGCAAATATGGCTAGATACCGTTGATATGAAAAGAGGCAACACTGCAATCAAGGCGCTTGCAGTATCAGGAAGAGAGGGCCCGGGATTTGTTACCCTGCTTGATGCGTTTATGGCTGCAGATATATATGATCTTGAGAAAGTTAAAAAGATGGATTTGAATGAGATAGTAAAAAAAGTCCTTCTTCAGAGAGTTTTTGAGTTCAATAAATGGATTACAGAATCGGAAAATGACTTGAAGAAGAGATTTGAGATAGAAAAAGTTTATCTTAAGAGCCAGGTAAATTCTGTAAGATTATATTCAAGGTGGATAAAGCCTTATCTTAAGGCGGCAACTCTTGTTGAACAAAGGGGCTCTCCAAGCGCAGCTCTTGTTGCTGCTTTTAATATGGTGCTTTTCGAGCTTGTCCTTATAGCAAAGCATAGATATCAGCCAGCCGTAGAAGTAAAGAAAGGACTTCTGCCAAAGATGTTTGAGACTTATAAAACTTATAATTCAAGAAAATATATCCCTATGGCGGTCGTTGAAGTTAATTTCAGAAGCACTCCGACAAAAGTCGGACAGCATCACAGATATACAGGAAAAGCAGAAATTACTTTCACAAGCTATGCCCTTAATGATGACGAACTTGCCCTCTTAAGAAACCAGCTGGAAAAGGATGATTTAGGAGACGCAATGAAATTCATAGAGGGGGCAACGGAAGAAAGCTTAAAACAGATCAAGGATGACATTGAAGAATTTATTGGAGAGGGTGAAAAGAAGGAAGAAGAGGAAGAAAAGAAGAAAAAAGAAGCAGAGGAGACAAATCCTTTCTCTGCATTGTTTTCATTCTTTACAAAGCCAAAAGAAGAGAAAAAGGAAAAGGCGCTCTGGCCAATTGTCAAAGATGGCGACTATGAAAAGGTAATCCGTTCTGGCGCAATCATAGACGCAAGAAGAAGAACGCTAAAAACATACAACGAGTTCAAGAAAGCCAATAATATGGTTACTTAACCAGCCATATTTAGTTAGTTTGTAGTTATTATTAATAATTACCCAATATTATCATTTACAAAACAATATTGCAAAGGTTGTTAATCATATTACAATAACAATCATGCAAAACATTTATCTATTATAAGGCGCTGTAATACAGATTAGCAAAATGCCAAAAATAAAGATAATTCGTGAGCTTGCGCCTAAAATAAAGGAAATCAAAGAAAAAGCTGAAGCAGGGAAGGAAGAAAAGCTTGAGGAAGAAATTGAAGATGTTGAAGAGCAGGACTTCTCGAGATTTATCTCAACTGGAAAATTTTCTCCTGCATTGCAAGCGGAAGAAATAAGCACCCAGGCGCCTATAGAAAATATTGAAGAATTAAGAACCTCCTCTCACGAGCCTGCTCCTCAGATGACAAAAGAAGAGGCGGCTGCAGAGGCAAGAAAGTACAACCCTTCAATAGAAGAGGTTGTGCCAAGGGAAGAGCAATTCTTTCCCCAAAGAGGTTTTTTTGAGAGCCCTGAGCTCGCTCATCTAAGGCGGGCTGCTCCAGCGCAAGGACAGCAGCCCTTTTATGAAAGGCCAGTCGAAGAAAAGAAAGAAACGCGCCGCAAAATGCCCTGGGAAATCTGAAAAACATGAGATTATTATTGACTTCAGATGGTTTAACTTCAGTAAAAATAAGAGAAGAAGTTCTGAAATTATTGGACAAGCCTGCTAAAGATAATCTAGTTTTAATTATGTATACAACCAAATCAAAGAAATATAAAAAATATTTGAGTAAAATAAAAAAGCAGCTTGTTTCTTTGGGAATAAAACCTAAAAACATTTATTATGCAAATATAAGCAGGAACATTAGTGCTAAAAAATTTAAGGATTTTGATGTTCTTTTTTCTTGCGGCGGAAACACTTTTTATATTCTTGGCAGAGTGAGAAAAACAGGTTTTGATAAGTTTATAAAAAATTTTGTCAAGTCAGGCAAGTTGTATATTGGCGTAAGCGCAGGAAGTATAATTATCCATAAAACAATAGAAATTGCGGGCTGGAGCAAAGAAGGGGACATTAATGAAATAAAATTAAAAAATTTGAGAGGATTAAATATGATTAGAATTGCCATATTTCCTCATTTTCATAAAAGTTTAGCCAAAGAAATTAGTTCTTTTAAGAAAAAAGTGAACTATCCAGTAATTGAATTAAGAAACAAGCACGCAGTTTTAATTTCTGGAAAGAAGATTAAAAAAATTTAGCAAATGTCTTTATAATTTTTATATTTTAAGCTGCTTTTGCCCTTCATTTTTTGCCACATCAAACAGGCTCGATAAGCTTTCTCCGACAACAGTCCTGTAAATTGCTTCTCCGAACAATCCAACCAAAGAAACTACCTCTACTCCATTATTCTTCAGAGTGTCAGAAACAAAAACTTTGTCAAATACATTAAATTTCTCGTATCCCTCTGTAAACAGCCCGTGAGTGCCGTATGCATAAACTTTTTTTGCTCCGTTTTTCTTTAAAACCTCTGCTGTCTTTATCATTGTGTTTCCTGTGTCAATTATGTCATCAACAATAAGGCAATTTTTATCTTTGACTTCTCCTATAACCATTGTTCTGGCAACTTCATTATCTTTTTCTCTTGTCTTATACCCTAATGCAATCTCTGCCTTTATTCCTTTTTCGGCAAGCATTTTAGCCAATGCTTCAACTCTTTTTCCTCCTCCCAAGTCAGTGCCGACTATAACAAGTTCCTTCAAAATTTCAGGATAGTTTTGCTTCAAATACTCTATCAAATTGGGAGAGCTGTACAAGTTATCGAATGGAATGTTGAAGTATTCCTGAATTTGCGGGGCATGCAAGTCAACAGTCATTCCCCTGTCAGCATACAAAGAAATAACTTCTGCAACAACTTTTGCATTAACACTTACTCTTGAGGATTCTTTTCTATCCTGTCTTGTAAACCTCATATAAGGCAAAATGATATTTATTTCCTCTGGAGATGAAAAGCTAAGCGCTTCTAAAACAAAAAGCAATTCAGCAAACCATTCACTTGGCTCTTTATTGCCGTCATGAATAAAAAAGCATTTCTTCCTTCTGATATTTTCAGAAATCCTAACCTTAAATTCCTTATCTTTAAATACACTTTTTTCAATTCCCACAAAACTCGTAGCAAGTCCCTTAGTTTTTAAATACTCATAAACTCCTCTTGCAAATTCATATCCTTTCCCTTGAAAATCAGCTATAACCGCAACTTCCATAAATTATTTAATTTTCCATCCTTTAAAAATAATTATATGTTTCTCTTTACAATCATCTTTCTATTTTATCAAGAACTCCTTGCGTGTTTGTTTGGGAAGTTCTTGGGACAGGAAACAATAAACGCAATTGCAAAGCAACTATCTGCCACATAAATGTGGTAGTTTAATATTGTTTCCTGTATCATTAATTATTCATATTCGCACAAATAATCATATAAGCTTAATTTAACAATTAACATCAGCTGTCACGTCAAACCTATTAGTCATATTAATTATTGTTTATAATAAATTATGCGGGCATTTGTCTTCGTAAAAACACTTAAAACATCAAAAATCCTTAGGGGATTTTTGTGGCTTTAAAAGTTGCTTGACAACTTTTAAAAACATCAATAACCTTGTTATTTTATAGAGGTAAAATAAAGAGAGATGGCATCTTACAGCAACATTTATCCTGGAGGCGATTACGGCTTGGACGCAGAAAGAACTCTCAATTATGGAGAATATGTTCCCGCTTCCCACATTGCCTTAACAACAAGCGCGCAGACCGCAAACCAGTTAAAAGAAGTTTTTGATAAATTAAGAAGTGGAGCAAAAGCAATTGAAATCGGAGGGATTTCCCCCGAGATTATGGAATCAATTCCCCAGCAGCATCTTCAGGAAATAAACCGCCTTAAAAAGCTTGCAGGAGCAGAATTAACTCTCCACGGCCCGATTATTGAAGCATCAGGCGTCACGAAACAGGGCTGGGAGGAATCTGCCAAGCAGGAAGCGGAAAGGCAGATTTGGTCTGCCGTTCAAAGAAGCCATGCGCTCGAGCCCGATGGAAATATAATTGTTAATCTTCATACGACTGCCGCTTTGCCCGAAATGAAAACCCGCGTGATCGAAACGGTTGATGGAAAGAAGCAGGAAGTTATCAAAGAGATGTGGGTTGTCGATGACGAGGGAAAGTTTGCATCCATCATTCCAAAAGAAAAGCTTCTTGTCGGAGAGCCAAAAGATATAGAAAAGCAGCTTATCACGCAAAACGAGGAATTCTGGAGCAAAAATCTCGGGCATATAAGCTTTGGAGTTACCACTGCATCAGACCATATTAATAGGTCAATCAGTTCATGGAGCAACTTTATGAAGCCGTCCGAGAAAGAAGCGTTGTCTGAAGAGGATAAAAAATCATTAAAAGAGACAGATCTTTTTCAGATATATAACAAGCTCAAAACGCCTGAGGGGCAAAAAATATACAAAGACTTAAGTGAAAAAGCCAAAGAAAAAATTACAGATGTTTTAGGAGACTTTAATTTTGGTTACATTTATATTAAAGATGCTTATAATGAGCTTGAAGGTCTTTTCAGAAGAGCGGTGAAAAGAGCAAAAGAAGAAGGTAACAATAAAGATTATAATGCGCTTAAAAGCTTTGCAGAAGAATTTACAGAGAAAGAGAAAAAGGAGAAAATAACCCAAAATCCTGAAAAAGTTAAGGAATTTTCGGACATGGTTACAAGAGGCACCGCGCTCCTTGGCTCAATCAGCACTCCAAAGGTTTTCAAGCCGCTCAATGAGTTTGTGATTGATAAGTCATCAGATACTTTCTCAGATGTTGCTTTCAAGTCGTTCAAGGAATTCGGAAAATCAGCGCCAATAATAAGCTTGGAGAATCCTCCTGCTGGCGGCGGGCTTTCACGAACGGAAGACATGGCTGCTCTTGTCAATGCATCAAGGAAAAAATTCGAGGAAAAAGCAATCAAAGAGTTGCATCTTTCTAAGAGCGAGGCAAAAGAACAGGCAGAAAAATTAATTGGAGCAACCCTCGACGTCGGGCATATGAATATGCTCCGCAAGTATGGGTACGAAGAAGAGCATTTGATAGAAGAAGCGCGAAAGTTAAAGCCGATAATCAAGCACATTCACCTCTCGGATAACTTTGGCTTTGAGCACACCGAACTGCCTATGGGGATGGGCAACGTTCCGACACAAAAAATTCTTAAGGAACTCGGGGAAAAAGCAGTAAAAGCAAAAAAAGTCGTTGAGGCAATCAACTGGTATCAGTATTTTCAGTCATCCCCATTAAAAGAGACATTTGAGCATCTTGGCTCCCCAATTTATCAGATGGGAATGAAGCCCGTTTGGCGTGCAACAGGAGTTACGGGAGAATATTTTGCCGGGCGCGGATTGTATCCTGAAGTGCACTATGCGACATTTGGCGCCGGCTTTAGCGGGCTGCCTTCAGAGCTGGGAGGACAGGTCGGGGGAGGAAGAAAAAGTATCTCAGGCGCCCCAATCTAGTATTGGGCAACCTTTAAATAATAAAATTATCTATTAAAATTGATAAAAAGAGGAAAAATGGAAAAAAAGAGGAAAAAGGCGCAAAAGGCTGCTATTAGAAAGAAATTAGTCAATGAGAAGGAAATTGCAGCAGAATTTGCGCAGAAAGTTCACGAGAAATTTGACAGGCTTGTAAAAGCCTCTATTCTTTTCGGCTCTCAGGCAAAGAACACCCAAAGTGCCTCTTCAGATATTGACATAATTTTCATCGTTGATGATGCTTCAATTGACTGGGACTTAGAATTAATCTCGTGGTATCGCGAAGAACTTGGGAAGATAATTGCTCTTAAGTCGAAGGATTATAATCGCGATTTGCATATAAATACTATAAAGCTTACAACATTCTGGCAGGACCTGATGAGAGGTGATCCTGTTGTGATGAACATATTAAGATTTGGAGAGGCGCTAATAGATTCGGGGGGATTTTTTATTCCATTAAAAGCACTTCTTCTTCAGGGAAAAATATATTCAACTCCTGAAGCAGCCTATGCCGCTCTTCAAAGGGCTCCAAATCATCTTGCAAGAAGCAGAATTGCCGAGCTTGGTGCTATAGAAGGAATTTATTGGAGCATGGTTGACTCCGGACAGGCAGCGCTTATAATGGCTGGCAAGTTGACTCCAAGCCCCGAGCATCTTCCAGAGTCATTGAAAGAAACTTTTGTTGATACAGGATTGTTAAAAGTCGGATTTGTAAATGCCATCCGTGATTTATACATTCTGCACAAGCAAATTCTGCATGGCGATATTTCAAATCTTCCCGGTTCAGAGATAGACAAGTGGCAGAAAATTGCCGAGGACTTCCTCTCTGAAATGACAAGAATAATCAATAAGCTTGTGGAAACGAGAAAATAAGTTTCTAATTATAATTTAAAGAATAAAAGTTAATATTATAATAATTGTTGTGGATAACTTATGTCAGTTAATTAACAATGAAGATTAATTATCTTATGCTATTCTGATTACTTATAAGAGGCGTTTGGATATTAATAACAAATAACAAGCAATTTTAAAATAAAAAATTAATTCCTGTTGTCTTGTTTGGCAAGCAAGTCATAAGTTAATTTCATTCCAATGCGCGGATTCTCTTCTGACAGTTCATTGAGATTGCTTCTTGCGTAATCTGCAATAGTGTAGCTGCCATCATTAGTTAATGCGGCCCTGAAATCTTTCTCTGCTTCTTTTGCCAGGTTGAGAGCGTAAGCCTCATGAGCTCCCCTAGTTTCTCTTAAGATTGAATAAGCAGCCCTTCTCTCCAAAGCAGCCATAAAATTAATGTATTTTTCGTCTTTTTCTCCCGCATCTTTAAGTCTGATTCTTGTGTCTTTATCAACATCACTCAAAATTGTATGATTGAGCCTGCCGATTTCTTCCTCTGTAGCTTTTCCTTCCCTAATTTTTGAAGCTAAGTCTGTAAAGAACAAATATTCCATGTGTGCCTTTGCAGCAGCGTTATGAATTTCATTTCCATCAATCTTGTAAGGTCTCCTCATTCTCAATGCGCTTTCCTCAAGCCTTGATTTTGGTATTTTACCTAAAATTTGTCTCCTTTTTCCAGTGTAATATCCTTTAGCTCTTTCAAATTCTGCAAGAAGCGCTTCCTGAACATAATTTTCTGGAGTATTAGTTCTTAAGCATGTATTATCAGCTTCCTCGTTCAAACGGACTCTTTCCTCTTCTGGCAAATCCCTTGCAAAAGCAAGCGCGCTATTCTTGTAACGAGCAATTGCGTGGTTTCTTGCATAAGCTCTTTCCACTGGATCTTGTTCAGCAGGATTCTGATTTAAAGTCTGCACAATTGTTTCTAATTCGGACATTGCTTTCATTCTGTCCACAAACCCTTCTGTGTGGTTCTCTTCTTCTGTCATACTTTTTCCAAGAAAAACCTATATTTAAACCTTTCTGTTGTTGTATCTATATAGTAATGACAAACGTTAGATTTATAAAACCTCTATCTTCCATACAAGCATGGATTATTTATATCACGGAACTTCGGTTCAGAACGGCATTAAAATAGCAAAAGCAGGCGCAATCTTGTCTCCTTTTGAGCAAATAGTTAGAGATTGGCGGAACTTATCGAGTCAAAATCCAAGCAATCCTTTCTTTCAGAACAGAAGTGTTGAAGAGCTCGCTCTTGACTCAATAAGAGGAAGATTTGGCGAGCACGATATAGAACACCGGGGAAAATCAGTTAGTTTGGTAACAGATTTAAGCATGGCAATGCGCTATGCATCTAAATTTGAATATCTTTATGGAGGGATTGTTCTTGCTTTCTCGCTGGATTTTCATCAGTTAAGAGAGCTTAATGCATCCGGCAATCAGCAGAATGTGTTTATTCCCTCTCAAGTTCCTCTTGATGCTCTTGTTGAAATTCATCTGTCGCCTAAAGCAATACTTAGTGAAAAAGCAATAAGAGAAGCATTTGCAAAATACGATCCCCGCTATTCGTATATTCCTCCAAGATAAATAATTAGAATATATCAACCTTTTTGTCTTCTTTCGGCTTCCACTCGTCTTCCGGCTTAAGCTCGCTCAAGTCAAGTTCTTCTTCCTGCTCTTTTTCTTCAAGGAGCTCCGAATCAACAGGAATTGCATCATTTAACGAAGGAAGCTCGCCTTTCTTCTCTTCCATTCCTGGTATATAATCTTCCCCTCCATCCCCATCTTCCGCGGCTTCATCCTCGTCTTCTTCATCTTTTATTTCATCTTTTTTTATTTCTGTATTTTCAATCTTATTCTCAGCCCTTTCCTCTCCAAGCGCTTTTTCCTGCTCCCCTTCCAGTTCCTTTAATATAACCTCCTCAATATCCTGCGTTAAAATCTCTTTCTTGTCAATTTTTAAAGAATTAACATCTTCTTTAGCCACCTGTTCCTCCCCACTTTCCGCCTCTTTCATTATTTCTCTTCCATCGGCAATTTCTTCAGGCATTTTTGTTGCCATTTCAATTCCTGCCCCTTTCTCCAATTCTGCAACAAGCTTGCTTATTTTCTCTGCGGCATCTGCATTGACAGAGATGCTGTCAATTCCTTCTCTGACTAAAAATCTAACCATTTCTTCCTTACTTCCAGCCTGCCCGCATATCGAGCTCTCAACTCCGTATTTCTTGCATCTTCTTATTACATAGCTTAATGAATTTAGCACGGCGGGATTCATCTCATCGTAAATATACTGCACGTTCTCATTATTCCTGTCTATCGCCAGAGTATACTGTGTCAAGTCATTTGAACCAAAGCTTGCAAAATCGATTCCCTCCTCGCACAAACTGTTTATTATCTGCACCGCAGCGGGCGTCTCAACCATAATTCCTATTTTTATGTTCTTTGGCATTCCAATTTCATTTGCAATCCTCTTTGCCTCTTTTATTTCTGCAACAGAAATAACTTGAGGGAACATTATTCCTATCTTTTTCTTTGGGAACTCGTCAGCGACTTCCTTTATTGCCGTCAATTCTGCGGTTAAAATCTCAGGATGTCTTAAGCTGAATCTTATTCCATGGTCCCCAAGCATGGGATTTCCCTCGATATCTTTTGGAGAGCCCTCTAAATTTCTGTACTCATCGCTTCTTATGTCCGAGCTTCTCACCCATATTTCTTCAAACGGCTCTGCAATTTTTCTAAGCCCCTGATAAAGAATTTCTATATAATCCTCAATTTTTTTCTGCTTTACAAAATAAACCGGATGCTTTCCAGAGCTTGCTATTATGCCTTCAATTCTTGTAAGCCCGATTGCTTTTGCTTGAGAAAGAGCTGCTCTCTGCGCAAACTCAGGCAAATCAACTATCACTTTTATTTTTGTTTTTGTGGGAACGATTGGTTTTACCTCTGCCAGTTTTGTCTCCTTCTTTCCCTCGTAAACTCTTCCCGAATTTCCATCGACAGTTATTATCATTCCATCGCTTAAAACAGATGTTGCATGTTCTGTCCCAACAACGGCGGGGATTCCCATCTCTCTCGAGACAATTGCCGCGTGGCTTGTAACTCCCCCTTCATCAGTAACTATTGCCGCGCTTTTCTGCATTGTGACAACCATGTCTGGATTTGTCATTTTTGTAACAAGAACGTCTCCTCCTTTAATTTTGCTGAGCTCATTTAAGTTTCTTATTATTTTTACAATTCCTGATGCAATTCCTGGGCTCGCCGCAAGTCCTGAAAGCAAAACTTCTCCTTCAATTTCAGGCATTTCTTTTTTTGAAGCTGCTTTCGTTGTGATTGGCCTTGACTGCACAACATAAATCGTATCACCTTCAACTGCAAATTCTATATCCTGTGGTTTTTTGTAATGCTCTTCAAGCTGCTTTCCATATTGTGACAGTCTTTTCAGCTCATAATTTGTCAGCACCTGCTGCTTTCCCCTGTCATGAGAGAGCTTTACAGTTACCGTATTTCCTGAAGAATCTCGTGTTATTGCAACTTTCTTTTCGGGGACTCTTGTTTCAAGAATATTAAACTTCTCAAGATTGCCGTCAATTGTATAGCTGTCCGGCTTTATCCTCCCCGAGACAATCCCCTCGCCAAGCCCCCAAACCGCCTCTATCAAGATTGTGCTTGGCTCTCCTACCGGATTCATCGTAAACATGACGCCCGACTTGTCAGAATTAATCATCTTCTGCACGACTACAGCAAGATATGTCGTTTCATGCGAAAATCCCTTTTTCTGCCTATAATAAGTTGCTCTTGCGGTGAATAAGGAAGCAAAGCACTCTTTTACTTTTTGTATCAAATCCTTCTTTCCCTTCACATTTAAGAATGATTCCTGCTGTCCAGCAAAGCTTGCTTCTGCCAAGTCTTCTGCAGTCGAGCTACTTCTCACTGCTACAAACGGCGGCTCGTGCGAATTTTTTAGAATTTCAAGCGCGCTTCCTTTGGCAGATTCTATGCTCTTTTTATTAGTATCAAGAATGTCATACGCTTCAACAATTTCTTCCTCCATTTCTTTTGGCATTTCAGCCGAAGAGATAAGTTCTCTTATCTCTGCCGCGCCTTTCTCAAGTTTTTCTGTATCTTCTATATCTAAATCTTTAAGAATGTCAATCATTCTGTCTTTCAAGCCCGCCTTCTCAATAAGATACTGATAAGATTGTGCAGTAATAATAAACCCTGGAGGCACCGGCATTCCAATATTATACATTTCAGCAAGCGATGCTCCCTTGCCGCCCGCGATTGAAACATCTTTATTGCTTAATTCAGAAAACCACTTGACAAATCCGCTCTTTTGCTCTTTGCCAGCATCCTTGCCCTCTTTATTCGCCCCTTTAACCATCACCAAAAAAACCAAAAGGAGTTAATAAATATTACTCAACTGGGATGAAAATTGGCAGAAAGGTTTAAAATGCCTTTTTGTAACCTAAATTATATCAAAATGGACAGAAAATATGTAGCTGCAAAAGAACTTGCCTGCGCGCAGATAGGTTTGCTCGATTTATTTGACCCTGAAGGTGCAGACGCCAGACTTGCAAGATTTCGTGAATTATTTGCGAGTGCAAATAGGGGTGGCGCTTACTCTCCAGCTATGATGGCTTATGTAACAGAACTTATGGAAAAATCAAAACCATATCTTAAAGGAAGAAAACCCTCAGGAAACTATCATACAGAATCAACAGTTCAAAGTGCAGTCCGCAGTTCAAGCAGGCTTTTAAAAATACTTCAATCTGCTTAAAAATTTTATAGCTTAAAATTACCCAAGCTTTTCAAAAACAATCTTTGCCTTGCATGGAAGCTTTGATTTTATTGCTTCAAAGGCTTTTCTTGCAACTCTTACATCTTTCTCGTCAATGCATGAAAAATTTAAGATGTCGGTGCCATCATGGACAATTGCTGCTCTTCCTATTACAACTCCAAAAGAATGCCTCATTCCCTGCGACAATCTGTCCGCTCCTGCAACCGCTCCTGCTGCCTTGTTTTCCCTTATTAGATGATGCGGATGAACTTTTATCTCAAAAAAATACTGCCCCGGCATTTCTGTTTCAAGAATTTTTGTTACGTATGCTCTTACAGCCTCAAGTGCATTGTCTCTTACCTGTGCTTTCTGCTCTGAAACAACCCTCAGCCTGAACTTATGCTTTCCGCTTCTGTAATCGCTTAAGCTTCCGGAATCAAATTTTGTTACTTTATTGCCCGGAATAACTTTTATGAATGCCTTTTTCTTGCTTCTTGCAACTCTTGTAAAAGGTCTTGCCTTGTGCTTAGAATACGATGCCGCTTTTCTTAATCCTGCCATTTTACTTCTTCCCTCCAGTTTTAACTTCAGCTCCCAAGACGTTTATATCATTTGTTATTGCCTGTCCTGGCAGCCCTCTTTCAAAAATAGCGCGAACAAGCCCCTTATTTCCGTGAGCGTCGCTAATCTTGCCCTTTATCACTTTTCCCGATGAAGATTTCCATTCTACTTCTTTGCCTGTCATTTTCTTGGCTTCTTCCCTATTTGTCAATCCCAAATCAAGAAGATAATGCCTCTCGTGTATAACATGGCGGCTTCTTCTGAACTGGACTATTATTCCTTTCATAAAATAGTGTAGAAAATAGAGGTTTTTAAACTTGCCTCTTGATTTTATTCTCTTAGATAGCCGCCTCTTTGCAGATTCCAAAGTTGCTTGTAAATTCCTCTCTGCTCTATCAAATTCCTGTGCTTTCCAATCTGCGAAATCTTTCCCTTGCTAAGAACTATAATCCTGTCCGAGCTCATTATTGTAGACAATCTATGCGCAATTATTATTGCTGTTCTTCCTTTCATTAACTTCTTCAATGCAATCTGAATGTCGCGCTCTGTTTTAGAGTCAAGTGACGAGGTTGCCTCATCCAGCACGAGAATTTTCTTGTTTGCTAAAATGGCTCTTGCTATCGAAACTCTCTGCTTTTCTCCACCTGAAAGCTTGACTCCTCTTTCCCCAACTATTGTATTCTCCTTCAATGGAAGCCCTTCAACAAATTTGTCAAGCTGCGCAAATTTAATCGCCCGCATTACTTCTTCCTTGCTTGCGCTCGGTCTTGAAAATGCAATATTGTTGTAGATTGTATCATCAAAAAGGACGCACTCCTGAGGCACAATGCTTAGCTCTCCTCTTAATGACTCCTGCCTGAAATCCTTTATGTTCTTGCCATCTACTAATATTGCTCCTTCATTTACATCATAAAATCTGTATAGAAGTTTCACAAGCGTTGTTTTCCCGCTTCCCGAATGTCCGACAAGCGCTATCTTTTCATCTGGTTTTATTTTAAGATTAAAGCCATCAATTACTTTCTTGCTATGATAGCTGAATGAAACATTGTCAAACTCAACTCTTCCTTCTGTTATTCTCGCATTCTTTGCATTTGGTTTGTCTTCTATTTCATTCTTTATCTTGGCATACTCAAATAGCGTCTGGAAGTCTGCCATTGCTTCATAGAAATGCCTTATTCCCCAGACGAAGCCGAACAACGGCTCAGCTAAGTTAAAGTAAGCAGTATAAATAAATGCAATTGTTCCTATGCTCATTTCCCCGTCTAGAAATTTTACTAATGGAAAATACATCATAAAGAATACTCCAACCCACATTATTAATGTCTGTCCCGATTCAAGCCATCTGTAATACTGCCAGCTCTTTTGGTATGCATCTCTTGTTTTTCCTGCCAGATTTGCAAAATTGTTTTTTATCTTGTCCTCTTTTCCAAAGTATTTTACAGAGTCAATATTTGTAAAAACATCTCCGACATTTGCTTTTTCCCTGTCTTCTGCTTTGTTTGCGTCAAGCCTTAATTTTTCCTGCTTTCTAACAATTAGCAGGCTATAAGTTATAAAAGTAAGAGAGGCAATTAATATAACCATTGCTGATAGCTTGTCAAAATAAAGGATTGACGAACCTACCACAATCAACTGCAGCAACAAAGGGGCTCCGTTAAAAACAAAAAAGTCGGTGATTGATTCAATTGCTCTTGCTCCTCTTCCTAGTCTTGAAATCAAACTTCCTGTCTTGTGCGTCGTGTGAAACTTATGAGAAAGCCCGACAATATGATTAAAGAATTTTTTCTTTAAGTCAAATATAAGTTTTGCTTCCATTTTATTCATTAAATGAAGCTGGAACCACTGCCCAATCACTCTTATAAATATCAATATCACAAATACAACTGTAATTATCATCAAAACCTGGCTTAACTGCCCCAAACCAATCTTATTGGATGCAAAATTAGTTGCATTGTCTATTAAATATTTGAAAAGGAATTTATCAGTTATTCTTGCTATGCCGAGAATAAGCACAACTATGGTAACTGCAATAAAATATATCTTGTATTTTCTTGCTAACTCCCAGTACAACTTTAAGTTAGTTGCAAATTCTATTTTTTGTTCTTTCTTTTTTTGTTCCATTTTTGGTAACTTTTATATATTTGAATCACCTTATTATGTGATGCCTAATGAAGATATTATGTATTGTTCTAAAGGTATGGAAATAAATAAAAAACCCTACAATCCTCTTTCTTCAGACACATCCGACAGCGATTCCGATGAATCAGACGATTCTCGCCTCGCTTAAAGCACCCTCCTATATCAGCAACGTAATATGCGTTTAAAAAGCTTATTAAATTTGTCTTTTAAATGATTAATTATAAACCCCACGGATTAAACTTTTCTTTCTTTCCTGTCAAAGGATTAATCCAAGTGCTTACTTTAGAACTTTTTTCTTTCTTTGTCTTTTTTCTTACTCTTTTTTGTTTCTTAAATCCCATTTTAGTTTGAACATAACTCAAGCTTTTGCTTCCTTTCATCCTGTTACATTCTTTATGAGCCAATCGCATTTTAGAACCACCCTTAGAAAAAGCTCTGGTATGCTCCAATTCCAAATCTGATAATTTTGTAATTCTGCCACCACAAATACTGCACTTCCTTCCATATTTTGTGGGATGTTCCCAAATGTGTATCCTTTGCGCTGGCGTTAATTTTACTCTTTTCTTTTCCTTTTTAAGAGGGTTGCTATATAGATTATAGTTTATTTTATTTCCAAAGATATCTTTAGGCATGTATAAGTACATTCAAAATACTTTATAAAATGTTCGGCCAATCAACGCCCCAACCAATCACTCGTGATTAGAATATAATCTCGAAGTGAGAAGGTTTACTAACTGAGCATTCAGAAAACATGCAATGCTCTGTCAATAAAGTTATTAAGGGAGTATTATATATGAACTTATGGCAAGAAGAACAGTTTCATTTTGGGCGAGAAAGCCAATTCTTACAAGAGTTTCTTTCAGGAGAAGCAGTGGGGAAAGAGTATCCTTTGCAGCAAGAGTTCCAAAAACTAAATTTGTGAAGTTTAAAACAAGAAGATGAGTAAAGTTGACAAGTTTAGAAAGAAAGCTACAGAAGAGCTAAACTTTTTTGACACGAGAACAAACTTAAAATTTGAAGGAGAAGAAAGCCCCAACTTACTTGGAGAAATTATTGCAGCAAAAACTGAAAAAGAATTGAACAGGCTTAGGTTTGATATTATTCAGTTATATAGTGACGGGGTCCTTAGCATATCCGAGGAGCTATTGGACTCTTTTGCACTAGCAGACACTCGGCATTATAATGACAGGTTAGCAGAATTAAAAGATAATTTTGACAAGATATTCGTTGAAGAAGAAAAAATAGACGAAGAAGCAATTTCTAAAGCAAGGAATCTTTTTGACAGCTGCTTTAAATTATATAAAACACTTCAAAAAAACGAGAGATGTTTTCTAATGTTAGAGAGAAAAGAATTCTATGGAAAGATATTTCCTGCTTGGGCAGCTATTATTTCTACTGTATATGTAGGAATTATAGTTACATTGATAAACAAAGAAATTATTATTTTTAGCGGTAAAAATCTCGGAATTATCATTGCTGGGTGGGCGCTCATAATTATATCCTTGGGGTTCTTATTAAATTGGATAGTCCATAGAAGAAGAAATAATTTATAAATCTGCCTTTTAGAACACAATCTCGAAGTCGCCTAATTCCTTTTTAAGAACAGCAAAAACGTCTGCAGAAACCTTTGTGCTTAATCTTCCTTTGTGCTCGCTGAATGCTTTCTCAAACTCTTCTTTAGTTGAGTCCTTTAATCCTGCAGGAGTTATTTTCTTTATTACATTTCCTTCAATCATAAAGTTGTTTTCATTTCCCATTAAAACAAGCTCTGCTTTTCTCCCTTTGTACATAATCAGCATTGTTCCTCTCTCCGAGCAGATCAAGTCAGTTCTCTGTCCATACTCTGTTAGGGCATTTACCAATTCCCAGACATCCCTTTTCACCCTGTCAACTTCCTTTGTGTTTAGCTTCCCTTCCTTAAGTTTTCTTTTTACATTTACGATTTCTTTAAGCACGAAAGAAAGCTTAGGTGACACCTTTCCTTTCTTAACAAGCTTATTCTCAAAATCTTCTATCAACGCTTCCTGTGATTTGTCTCCGAGAAGTGTTTTCAATAATGTGAATACCTCGCTGTAAATCTCTTCAGCTGCCTTCTCGCTCATTTTCTTCTCAATCTTCTTTATCATATTTTTCAGCTGCTTGTTATATTCAGTTGACTCTTTAAGAAGCTCGTCAATTTCCTTTCCTGACAACTCTTTAAGCTTCCCATATTCATACTGCTTGTACATATTTACTGCTTTTTCAAGCGTCTTGATATCCTTAGAGTTCATTACTTTCTCTCTTTCAACAAGAACTTTCTTTACTTCTTCAACAAGAACCTTAGGCACCGGAGGCGCCTCTCCAACAAGCATCATTAATGCTTGAGTAGGCGTAACAACTCCAAAATAAATGTCAACCATTATGTCAAGCAGCCTTCTTTTTACAATATCTACAGTCTGCTCTCCCTGTTTCATATACTGCTCAATTGCTTCAGGGCTCGGCTTTATCTTTCCCATAAGAAGCAATCTCTTCCACGGGATAAACGTGCCCCTGTCATATAGCGGAATACCATCTCTTATGAAGGTGAACATAACCGGCTGCGCATCCTTGACAGATTGCCAGAAATCAGTCAGGAGATAAACCTGCACGTTTAATATGTTCTTTACTCCTGCAAGCGCAGTCGCCTCTCTTACATAATCATAAATTTTTGCTCTTAATTTCTCAAGAAGTTCAATCCTGCTCAATCTCTTTACATCTGTATCATCAATAATTACAAAAACATCAACATCGCTGTCCTTATCCGCTGTTCCCCTTACAAGGCTCCCCGCGATTACATAAGTTGTTACATATTTGTCAAAAGTTCTCAGCACGAGAGATTTGTGAATGTTTGCAACTCTCAATGCTCCTAAGAAACCATTATCAAAAAGCGGATAGGCGGCAGATATCGCATCCAAGAATTCAAATCTTGAATCAAGCCCGTAATTCCACAAGTCAACAGGCGTTTTGATATGAACCCATAAATTCTCTTTCGTCTCTTTAACAATATTAACAACCTCTTCCTTTATCTTAGCTAAATCCTTGTAATGCTCCTCAGGCATAAGCATTATAATATGAATGGGCTTTGATTCTATAACCTCTTTAGGCACAGCTTCCTCTTCCTCAAAAATAATATTTGCTCCCTTAGGCAGCATTCCAAGAGCTATTGTAAATTTGTATTTTTCGATAACCTTCTTCTTGAATGCATCCAGTTTTGTCTTAAGTTTTTCCATATCCTCCGCCATCTTGGCCATGTCAGGCGCTCCTTCAACATTGCCGGGCAGTTTCTCGTACTTATTTTCAGGAGCCATTTTATTCTTTAAGTCCTTAGAACTGATATTATTGGATTTCTTCTCTGCCATAATTTATAATCGCTTTTGTTCCTTTTAAAAGTTATCTATTTTGAGTGGCACCCAATCAATTAATAACTAACAAGACAGCTTAATCTCTGATAAAATTGCTTAGTATTTTAGATATGTATTTCTGTTTATCAGTTTTTGTATGAATCATAAGAAAAACCTTGTTTTTTCCAAAGACAATTTCTATAAAATATTCCTCGTTCCCAAAAGCAAATCTTCTGTCCGTATAATCTTTAATATCAATTTCTTGGTTAAAAAGTGGCTCGCCATATTCTTTGTCCGTTGGTCTTCCAAAAGCATCCCATTCATATTTCTTCAAGCCAATTTGTTTTAGCAGAGCACGAATAATCGTAAATACTTCCTGTTTTTTTGGAAACTTATAATGATTATGATGGGAAAATTTTTCAATTTCTAAAAGTTTTATCTTATTCATATTTAAACAGGCAAAATGCAGTTTATTAAATTTTTCTTTTGTTGGGTATTTCTCACAGCATCCCGTCACATTTTTATACCTCTTCTGCCTCGAATAACCAATATACCAAAAGAGGAACAAGATGCCACATTCAGCAGCACATATTTTAATACCCCTAATAATAATGTCGTTAATCCGCGATTATTATATAAAAAGAAAAGGCAAAAAGTTTCCTCTTTATTATGTGTTAATAGCGGGCTTGGCAGGAATTCTGCCCGATTTTGATGTCGTTGCTTTCTGGGGGCTTTATTTCCTTGGCTTCCCGTTAAGCGAGGTTCATAGAACTTTCACGCATACGCTTTTCGTTCCCCTTTTGTTTTTACTTCTTGCGCTATTATTTTTGATGATTAATATCAAACCCCTTAGTTTCAGAAAACATAAACTTAATTGGAGCATAATTATGCTGATGATTGCGTTCGGCTCATTCGTGCATCTTTTGCTTGACGCAATCCTCTCAGGCTCTATAATACCCTTTTATCCATTAAGTTATGTCTCTATCGGGCTTAATTTGTTTGGCTACTTGCCAAAAGCGCTTGAAGAGCTCGCTGCTCCTTCTTTAGACACGGCAATTATTGTTATTTGGATTGTCTATCTTGAGCTAAAGCACAAAATCAGCGACTTTATTTAGTTATATTTATAAATCATATAAAAATAATACTTTTATGACAGACGTTGATGAGGCCCAAGAAGTTTACAATACCCTTACAAAGCAAATAAGAGAAGTTTGTAGCTTGCGCATACGGGGCAGAACGGGAGAAGCATGGGCAGCATTTTCTGATGTAAGAAGTTATTACGAACACAACAATCTAAAGTTGCTCTTAAAACAAAGTGATGAAATAGGGGCTGATTTGAGGTGCCTTGAACGCCGTTTTGAATCTGACCCTAAAGTTCCTGTAGCAGTTGCATCTTGAACAGAATTTATAAACATTAATCTCTTTTTATAATCATGAAAAAAGAGAGCATCAACAAGCTGCTTGTCGTGGCTATTTTTGCAATTGCTATGGGCTTTCTTGAGGCAGTCGTTGTCATTTATCTCAGGAGAATTTACTATCCAGCTGGATTTAGCTTTCCTCTTAAAGGTTTTATAGAGTCAAACATTCTTGGAATTGAATGGATTCGCGAATTCTTCACTATTGTAATGCTTGCCTGCATCGGCTTGCTCGCGGGAAAGAAATTTTACAGCAAATTTGCATACTTCCTCTTTGCATTTTCAATCTGGGACATCTTTTATTATGTATTCCTAAAGCTAACTCTCAACTGGCCGCCATCGTTCTTAACCTGGGACTTGCTTTTGCTTCTCCCCTGGAATTGGGTAGGCCCAGTCATTACCCCTCTTATCTGCACAATTCTGCTGATAACACTTGCATTATTAATAATTCATTATGAAGATAAAGGCATTAAAGTAAAGTTCACGCTGAAAGAATGGACCTTGTTAATCGCAGGCTTGCTTCTTGTGTTATATACTTGGCTGATTGATTACGGCAGGTTAATCTTCGGCAACAGCGGATTTGCAAAGCAGTTCTTTACCCTTGTGCAAAATCAGGATTTCATAAATGCTATATCTTCATACATGCCAGCATATTACCGCTGGACTTTGTTTGCAATTGGAATAATTCTTGCATCTGCAGGAGTGATTTTATTTTACCTTAGAAACTCAAAGAAATAAAATGGCCTCGCCCAGAATCGGACTGGGGCATGCTCGGTGTAAACAAACGCAATAAAAAGCTTACATTTGCAAAACTGAACTTTTTTGGCATGGCCCATCGCAGGATCGAACTGCGGATTGCTCGGCTTTTAGAACTTTTGACATTTAATCTCCGCTCTTGTAAACGAGCCGTTTTGCCACTAGACTAATGGGCCAACTTACAAATTTCCTTGTCATTGTGCCTTATTAAATGTTTTTTTTAATAATTTTCAATCTTGCGGCTTTTTATCCCATTGATTAGCTCATCCACAATCATAAGTACAAGTTGAACATCTGCTTTCTTTACTTTAACATTTTCGTCTTCAGCTTCCAAGTCTTCCATAAGAGCCATAACTGCAATTTGCATATAAACTTTTTAGTAAATCTTTTTGCCATAATTTTAGCAAAAACTTTTGTCATTATTTTTACTCTGAGTCTATTTATACTTTTTTTCTTAGAAATTTTCATGAAACAAACAATTGAAAGGAGGAATAGCAGAATGGAAAGAAAATTCAAAGCCCAAATATTTGCATTTCTTGCACTTACTTTGTTTATGGCTATGCCTTTAGTCATGGCGGTAGATTTCAGCCAAGGGCCGAGCGCGTCAGAACAGCAGACATTTAACCAGATTTTAGAACCAGTTATGAAAATTTACAACTTAGTAAAATATGTTGCTTCTGTAATCGCGGCAATTGCGCTCTTGTTTGCAGGAGTCACTTACATGATATCGGGAAGCGACCCAAAGAAGAGAGACAACGCAAAAGGAATGGCAATGTATGTGATTATTGGCTTAGTAGTCATTTGGGCAGCGCCTTTAGTGGTAAATCTCATAGTTAGCTAAAACGCATGAAGAACCTAAAATTAGGGCTGGCGGTAATAGTTATTACCCTCTTCTATCTGCAGATACCGCCAGTTCATGCTCTAAACTGCACGTCTTATGACGACGAGCAAAGAGAGCTATGCAACTCTGTTGATTCCTTGGATTTAAGCAATAAGGATAAACTCGTGCTGATGCAGTCAGATGCTTATGATAGTTTTACATCAGAGCAAGAGCCAATAAACCTAAGCTTAAATGTGTCATCTCAGGAAATTAAAAGCACAGAGCAGATTTATGAAGAAAACATATCAATTGTTGTAAAAATACTTACTTTCCTTGCGCTTAATTATTCAATATTCTCATTTTTAACTAAACCTCAAAGAGTGATAAGATGGCTGACTGCGGGCTGTTAAATCTGGGCTGTTTGCCCCAGATGTTCTTTGAGTATGTAAGCAGTTTGCTTAACGCGCCGATACAGCCATTGCTTGACTTAAACAAGGGTTTAATCTCAACGCCAGTTAATATCACTCCTTTTTTCAGCTTATGGACAATCATAATCTATGTCCTGTCAATGTTCTATGCTTTTCTTATCATTTATTGCGGAATTCAATTTATCGCTTCGGGATATAACCCTGCTAAAAGGGAAGAGGCAAAAGAGTGGCTGAAAAACATAATTATAATGATTGTTCTTGTTCAGGCTTCTTTTTTCATTTACGAATTATTTGTGCAATTAGCTTCAGCAACGACTTCTTCAACTTTAACATTAGTTAATGCAAATTTCTTCACGCTTAAAACGAGCAGTGGCTCTGGCTTGGCGTTGGAGATTATCTTCTTTTTTATGTATATTACAACTCTGCTCTTAACTTTAATCATGCTCATACTGAGATACGCGATTGTCTCAATAGGAGTTGTCCTATTTCCATTAGGAATATTTTTCTATTTCATACAGCCCCTAAAAGCTTACGGCTTGCTATTGCTTAATTTTCTGGGAGTATGTGTATTTATTACATTCTTAGATGCGATTTTATTAACTGGGTTTTCCATGCTGATTACTCTGCCATTATTCTCAAACCTTAAAATTTTAGTTATGATAACCGCATTTATGTCAATTGATTTTATGATGTTCTTCCTGATGTTCTTCTCAATAATTAAATCTGCTTTCAATGTTGGCACGAAAGTCGCCACCATAGCCGCTAAATTTGCATAATGACATACGAAATACCTCAGCAATTGGAATACAAAGAAAAAATCATATTTGGATTGACATTCGGGCAATTAGCTTATGCGTTTGTATTCGTGCCGATAATTTTAATCCTTTTCTTTAAAACGCAGATTAATTTTACCTTAAAGTTTATAGCCAGCTCATTTTTAACTTGTTTCGCTGTCGGATTTATGTTCCTAAACTTAGGTTATCATCTGAAAAGCTGGACTTCTTGGTTTAAATTCAGAAAAGTAACCGAAAAAAATAAGTTAATTGCATTTGCAGGCGTAAAAGAGATAAAAGACAATCTAATCATAACAAAAGATAATAGAAAGCTCGCTGTTTTGAAGATTGAGCCCATTAACTTCTCAATTAAACCGCAGGGAGTTCAAGAAGCAATCATAGCCTCGTTTCAGAAATTCCTTAATTCGCTGGATTTTCCGGTTGAGATTATTATGAATACTGAAAACTTGGACTTGGAAGGATATCTCAAGGAATTGGAAGCAAAAATAGAAAGCAATAAGCAGTTTCAGGACTTATTCAAGAAATATAAGGAGCATTTGGAAAGAACAATCCAGCAAAAGCACGTCTTAAACAGGAATTTCTATCTTGTAATCCCAGAAAAGAACGACATCAATATTCAGATATCTTTATGCCAGAAGAAATTGGAAACGCTCGGATTAAAGAGTTCAAGGCTCGCCGACAGCCAGTTAAGTTCCCTCATTTCAAAGTTCTTTAATAACGAGAATAAGCTTTATCCTTCAAAAATTGAGAACAGCCCCGATTACATAAAGTTAGGAAATACTTTTAACAGAGTTTTATACGCTCACGGCTACCCTCGAAGCGTTGAGTCCGGTTTCTTGGACAAAATAGTTTCTTTGCTCGGAGATTTTGACTTATCGCTTCACATTGAGCCTTATGACATAGAAACAACAATGATACAAATAAACAGGGAACTTCAAAGGCAAAGAGCGGACTTGTATTCAGCGCAGTTAAAGGGCATTCTTAATCCGAGCTTGGAGATACAATACGCTGACACAAAAGCAATATTAGACAATCTTCAAAAAGGAAAGGAAAAGCTGTTTAATGTTTCTCTTTACATTAATTGCAGGGCAGACACAAAAGAGGCGTTGGACTTAATTTCAAGAAGAGTAGAATCCGAGTTAAACTCCTTGATGATTATTCCCAAATATCCGCAGTTTAGGATGGCTCAAGGGCTTCAATCATGCTCTCCTCTTGTTCAGAATAAGCTTGAAATGAGAAGAAACGTGCCGACAGAAGCACTATCGGCTTTCTTTCCTTTTACTTCTTCATTCTTGCAGGCGGATTTGTCAGGAATATGGCTCGGATTAAATAAGAACAACATCCCAATAATTAAGGACATATTCAAATTAAGCAATCCCAACGGCTTCTGCCTTGCTTCTTCCGGGAGCGGAAAGTCATATATGGCTAAATTGTATATTGCAAGGCACTTATTGCACGGAGCAAAAGTTATCGTAATAGACCCGCAAGGAGAATACAAGAACCTCGTAGCGCGCTTTAATGGGCAGAGAATAGACTTATCAAGAACATCCAAGACAATTATCAATCCGCTTGACTTAATGGGGCACGATTACCACGAGAAAAGGCTCGCCCTGATGGATTTAATGCCTATAATGCTTGGAGTGCTGTCGGACCCCCAAAAGTCGTTCATTGACAAGGCAATTACAGAAGCTTACAGCCTAAATGGGATTACTTCCGAGCCATCAACATGGGATTACAAACCGCCTATTCTAGAAGATGTGCTTAACGCTCTGAGAAAAATGGAGAAAAAAGCCGTCAAGATAGAAGAGCCGACAATTAGAAGCCTCATCAACAGATTGGATATGTATGTTAATGGTGTCTTTTCTTTCTTGAATAAGCAGACAAACATCAATTTCAACAACAGATTTGTCTGCTTTGATATCGGGAGTTTGCCTAAGCAGGTTAAGCCAACAATGATGTTTCTCGTTCTTGATTATGTTTACATGAAAATGAAGCAGGACTTAGAAAGAAAAGTGCTTGTAATTGATGAGGCTTGGAGCTTGTTAAGCAGAACAGAAGACGCTTCTTACATCTTTGAAATAGTTAAAACCTGCAGAAAATTCAACTTAGCCCTTTTCTTAATCAATCAGGAAGTAGAGGGCATGATTCAGAGCGAAGCAGGAAAATCAGTTTTAGCTAACAGCTCTTACACAATATTAATGCGGCAAAAACCAGCAGTAATTCAGGGAATACAAGAGATATTTCATTTAAGCAACGCAGAGAGAACTTTTCTCTTAACCGCCGCCGTTGGAGAGGGGATTTTATTGATGGATGACGAACACTCCGAGTTAAAGATAGTTGCATCAGAAGAAGAGCATAAGCAGATTACCACAAACCCTGACGAAATTCTTAAGCAAAATGAAACTGATAATAGCAAGAAAGAGCAAATTAAGCCGATTAAGCAGGCAAAGAGCAAAAAAGAAAATAAAGAGAAAGTCATAGTAAAGCCGAAAATCCGCAAGCAGAAGAAAACTCATAAAAACAAAAAGAAGCAAATTAAGCCGAAGAAAAAGAACGCTGCCAAAAAGGCTTTAGCCAAAAGGCAGCGTTCAGTCAAGATTAAAGTTGATGCTGATAAGAGATTTTTCAAGCATAAGGATTTGTCAATTAATGACTTGAAATATTTGATAGCTAAAGGCTATAAAGAAGCCGATTATTTTGGAATTAACAGGAAAAAAGAAAGATATGTCATAAAGCCAAGGGAAAATGAGAGCGACGAGCACTTTTTCTTAACTTTCAGCATTGCAGAATACCTAAGAACGATAACTCCTAAAGTTGAATTATTTGGAACAGTGAAGCCCGACATAATTTTTGAATTAAATGGCAAGAGTTATGCAATTGAAATTGAAACAGGCGTTTTATACGAGAGGCACAGGGCACAGCTATTAAGAAAAGTGGAAGAATTAAAGATAGCTTTTGGAGAAAGATATTGCTTTGTTGTCACAAATGAAAATTTCTCCTCAATTTATAGTCAATTTGGAAAGACATTCGCAAGAACTAATTTTATAAAACAATTTCAAAAATGGCTTCAAAAACACTAAAATATCCGATACCCCGATTTGCCTTTATGAGGCTCAAAAGCCCCAATTATGGCACTTATAGGCGTTTTTCCGACACCGCGAATAGGCTCTCCGTGCCTCTTTCGTGTCAGCGTGTCGGCACTCCGAGCCCTTTATCCCGCTCGCTTCGCTCGCTAAAAACTATTCATAATTATAATTGTAAGGAGGTGGCTTAAAAATGGAAAAGAAAATTTCACAGAAACAGCAGGTTTCAGGCAGTGTTATGGCAGTTGAATTGAGCGCGGTCAAGATACAGCAGTTGAGCAAACAGCCGATTGTTGAAAGCTCAATCAGCGTAAGTGAAGATGGCAGATGGGTAATCCACAAAACCATTATCACAGACATAAAACCCAGAACTTACTTTGAGAAAGTGCTTGAAAACAATTAAGAGCAATCCCGAAGGGGAAAAAGAGGTGATTTTTATCAAAACCTTTATAAATATTGATAATTGTCAATATGTCATGAAAGAGAATATCGAATTGTTAAAAGCATTGGCTGATGATACTCGATTTAAGATTGTAGAATACTTGTTGGAAGGTGAAAGGTGTGTATGCGAGATATTTCCTCATGTGAAGAGAACTCAGTCAACTGTTTCGATTCATTTAGGCAATTTGGAAGAGGCAGGAGTTCTTGAATCAAGGAGAGACGGAAAAAAGATTTTTTATAAAATTAAAGATACAAGAGTATGTGACATTTTTAAAGCATTAGGCGAACATAAAGGTAAAATTCTCAAGTGCGGGTGTTGTTGTGAAAAATGAATAAAAAATATCTTTATGCAGGGATTGGAATTGCTGTTGTATTATTGCTAATTTTTACGATTCCAAGATATTTTACGGGAAATGTGACTGCCTCAGGAATTCCAATTTCAGGAGATATTGAAAAAGTAGAGGTTTATCATTTCCATGCAACTAATCAATGCTATTCTTGCAAAACAGTCGGGGCTTATGCTGAGGAAACGGTTAATACTTATTTTTCCAATGAATTAAAATCGGGTAAAATCGTCTTTGGGCATATTAATGTTGATTTGCCTGAAAACAAGGTTCTTGTGGATAAATACGAAGCCAAGGGCGCTTCATTACTAATTGGAGTTTATTATAAGGATGGCAAATTTACTAAGGAAGAAAATGTTAACGTCTGGTATAAGATTAGCAATAAAGGGGATTATATGAACTATCTAAAAGGCGTAATTGAAAGCAAGTTAAGCGGTGAATAAAGATGTCTATAATGTCTTTCATGGAAGCAATGTCTATGAACAGCTTTCCTTTGATTGCTGCGTTTTTTATCGGGTTAATGACTGCTTTAAGCCCCTGCCCTCTTGCAACAAATATTACTGCTATTGCTTACATCTCTAAAAAAATAGGCGATGGTAAGAAAACGCTTCTTACGGGATTTATTTACACTCTCGGAAGAATGTTTACCTACGTGCTTTTAGCGAGCCTGATTGTCTACATTGGGGTTAATGTCCAGGCAATTTCGTTATTTTTACAAAGATATGGGGAGAGAATTTTAGGTCCTCTGTTGATTGTTATGGGATTAGTTATGTTAAACATCATCAAATTGCCTTCTTTGAAATCAGGAGAGAAGATAAATAAGATTAAAGAGAAACTTTCAGAAAAGGGCTATTTGGGAAGTTTTATATTGGGCGTTTTATTTGCTTTGGCTTTCTGTCCTTTTAGCGCGGTTTTATTCTTTGGAATGTTAATCCCATTAGCATTGAAATATTCTGATGGCATCCTAATTCCTTCGATATTCTCCCTATCAACAGGACTTCCAGTCATCATTTTCGCGTTTATCTTAACGTTCAGTGTTTCAAAACTTGGAAAAGTTATGAAGGGAATGCAGAATTTTGAGAAATATATGAGACCGGCTATTGCCCTAGTGTTTGTTATTGTAGGAATTTACTATACTTGGAGAATTTGGCTTTAACAAAAGATTTAAATATTGATATGCGTCAATATGAAAGGAGGCGAAAATGAAAAAACAAACAGCATTGAAAATACTCTTTTGGGTATCGCTTGCAGGGGCATTATTCTCAGGTTATTTGAGTTATACTGAAATATTCCAGCAAGTATGCGCATTAGGGATATGCAGCACTACTGTTTTTACTATACCTTCATGCGTTTATGGCTTTGTAATGTATCTCGCCGGGCTTATTATCTCAGCTATTGGATTAAAATCTAATAAATAAGGTGAATTTAATATGAAAGCAAAAAAAGAAAATTGGAATGGCATAGAGCGAGATAAGATTAAATGGTTTCCTACAATTGATTATAAAAAGTGCGCTGGCTGTATGGCCTGCGTTAATTTTTGCACGCACAATGTGTATGCTGAAAAAGACGGCAAGCCTAAAGTAGTAAATCCCAATAATTGTGTTGTCGGGTGCACGGGTTGTGATAAAGTGTGTCCTCAAAAAGCCATCAGCCATCCTCCAAAGTCCTATTTGAATAATCTTACTAAAAATGCCCAGTCTGCTTGCAGCTGCGGGGGAAAATGCGGATGCAAATAAAAGTTTTAGGTTCAGGCTGTCCGAATTGCAAAGTTCTTGAAGCAAATACGAAAAAAGCATTAGAAGAATTAAAAATAAAGGCAAATGTGGAGAAAGTTATAGACATAGCTAAAATAATGGAATATGGCGTTATGTCCACTCCTGCTTTGGTTGTTAATGAAAAAGTAGTTTCTTACGGAAGAGTTTTATCGCCTGAGGAAATAAAAAAGCTCTTAAAGTAAAATGGATCCTTTTTACCCTATTCAGATATTTGTAAATTGGCTAGTTTATTCTTTATTTAGTTTAAAACAAGGAAGCATACTCGGAGGAGCGGTAAACTTCTTTATTTATGATAGCATTAAGATATTTATTTTATTGGCAGTTATTATCTTTGCAGTTTCTTACATTAGAACTTATTTAGCCCCTGAGAAAGTTAGAAAAATTCTCGCGAAAAAGTTTGAAATCTTTGGAAATATGATTGCATCAACAATAGGCATATTCACTCCGTTTTGTTCATGTTCAGCCGTTCCTTTATTTATCGGTTTTGTTGAATCGGGAGTTCCTTTAGGAGTAACCTTCTCGTACCTAATAGCTGCCCCTTTGATAAATGAGGTTGCAGCAGTTCTTCTTTGGGGGTTATTTGGATGGAAAATTGCCCTTCTTTATATTGCATCGGGATGGATAATTTCTGTTGTTGCAGGATTTGTACTGGGAAGGATGCACTTAGAGAACTATGTTGAAGATTATGTCTATAAGATTAAGATTAAACAAAACTTAAGACTGCAAAAGAAATTGCAAAAAGAAAGATTCAGAGATGCCTATGGTGAAGTAAAATCGATTATTAAGAAAGTCTTTCCTTATGTCCTGATAGGCATTGGCATTGGCGCGTTTATTCATGGCTATGCTCCTGAAAACCTATTAACAGAAATAGCGGGAAAGGGCAAATGGTGGGCTGTGCCTATTGCTGTTTTGATAGGAGTGCCGTTATATTCTAATGCTGCAGGAGTTATACCAATTGTAAGCTCTTTAATTGAAAAGGGTCTTCCTTTAGGAACTGCTCTCGCATTTATGATGGCTGTTGTTGCGTTATCACTGCCTGAAATAATAATTTTGAGAAAGGTTTTGAAACCTAAACTACTAATAATTTATGTATCCATTGTTACAGCAGGGATTATTTTTACGGGATATTTGTTTAATTGGATACTATAAATTACTTTTATGCCTTCAACACAATTAGTGCTCGTCGCCTTGCTCCTCGCTTTAGCAGAAAAACCCTCTCCGCAAACACCAACAAGACAGAAGCAACATTTATAATACTAATCAATTTTAATTATATATGACAGAAAAATCAGAGAAGAAAAGGAACTGGTTCAGAAGGCATTGGCTTATTGTAACCATTACAATTATTGCTCTGATAATAGCCTCGTCTTTCATTAATAATAGTTTTAATCCAAAACAAGATTCTAACAACTCTGAATCAAAAATAAATTCAGCAGTCGTCTCAGGAAGTTTAGAGTCATTCTTCCCAATAAGAAGCGAAATTCCTACAGAGTTCACTATTACTCCTATTAGTGATTCAGACATAACTAATATTAAAAATGCCGAAGGACTAAAATCTGTAAAATCTATGAGTATAGATAAAATTGAAGGGAGTATGGGTTCTATTGTTATCGATATGACTATTGACGAATTCTCTTCTCAAGAACAAGCTAAAAAATATTATGACTTTTTAGTCAATGAACATAAACAAGCAGGAGGTTACAGCGAGATGAGCATTTCTTCTCATTCAACCTGTTTTGGTTACACTGAAGATTACGGAATTTCTGCTCAATATGCTAATGTATTATGTTATAATAAGAATATTTGGTTTGAAGTGGCAGGAGTATCAGGTAATACTTTTAAGAAACCCAACAATGATGTAAAGACCATGGTTTCCATAATTGATGGAAAAATAAAATAAAAATAACCTGCTTTAAAATAGAAAATTCTTTATAGTAGCTTTTTGTTAATTTTCAATGGGAAATAAGAATATAGTTTTAGCAACCATGAGTCTCTGCTTTGCTATTGCTGCTCTTTTATTTGCAACTTCCCAAAACTTTGATTCTAAGTCAATAAATCTTTTGCTTAATTCTACTCTTAATTTTGAAACGGCTAACTATTTTGACAATCTTGATAGTTCAGAATTTATGATAGACAATAAACTTTTAAATGATAACCTTGAAATTTCAAGTAGAAATTATATGTGCAGTGTTGCTTTAGTATACAAAGATACTATAAATCCAGACCCTATCTGGAAAACAAGATTAGCAGAAGAATGTATAAACCTTAGTTCAAATAATGATTCTGTTTCTATAACTGAAATAATTAATAGCAAAAATCAATTAAAAAATTTGTCTAATTCTTTAAGTCCCAACCCTATAAAATACAATTTAGATAATTTGCAAAAAGTTCAGACTTACCAAACTTATTCTAGATGGTCTCAAGTAGGAGCTTGGATATTTATGATATTGGGTTTTTTGTTATTCTGTTTTTATTTGTTTTTGGAAAGAAATTGATTAATTCTTCTTCATGAAAAATAGCTCGTCGCTTTCAGCTCCTCGCTTTAGCAGAAAAACCCCTCTTCCCTTGGCTTAATTCTCTCCTCAATAATTGTTTATGCTCGCGCCTGTCTCGCTTCTAAACACGCATTTTGCTAATAAGCAGATTCCATCCTTATCCTTGTCGGCTTCCTGCTTATAACCTTCTCGCGCCCAATCCACAATGCAAATTGCTTTTATTGCTCTAACCCGCCTTGGCATTTACTTTCCTTGCAGGCATTTCAGTTATTGATTTTCCTTATCTGCCCTCTCTTCTTTCGCTTTTTATTTTTTTGTCTTATACCCTAAACTCGCTCAATTTAGATTCCTCAAGAACGAAGTTCTTGATGGCCTTCAAAAATCGGGGATTTTTGAGGTTTCCCGCTAAAGCAAAAAAGCTATTCCTTGCCAGCTCGCAAATAAAGATTAAGTCTAGCCCCAGAGGGTTCCCACAAGACACGCTCCGCTTTAATCCTTATTTTCAGAGGGCGGCGGGCTTATCTGCTTTGTCTTTTCAAGAAAAGGCTCGCGGTCGCTGCGAATTGCAGCTCGTTCCAGAGGCAATTCTCGCTAAAAATGTAAAAATCGCTCGTTTCAAGCCGGGCATGACAAAAAAATTGTTCAAAAAGCTGAAAGGAGGTGCAAGATAAAATGGAAAACCAAAACAACGAGAATAATGCCAAGCAAGTTGAGGTTATAAATGCCGTAAAGGCGTATAATCCTGAGCTTCTAAAAGCCTGCTATTCAGTAGGTTTGTGGATTTGGGCTGAATTCCAGAGAAGGCTAAACCAAGAGGAATTGACATTCCTTAAGGAAGCTGGCTTCAGATGGAATCCAGTCAGGCAAGTCTGGCAAAATGCCTGCGGCGTCAAGAAAAGGCGCTCAACAGGCGACCCTCGCGCGAAATACCAAGTTATTTCGTTCAGCGAGAATTAAGCCTTATCCCCTCGCAAGAGGGGTTTTTCTTTTATTTTTTAATATATTACCTGATAAGTTCGTATAATATACAAATTGTCTTAAATATGTTAACATAAATAGAAAGGTTTAAATATATGTCTCTTTTATGAAAAGGTATGGGAATTTTTAGCACCAAACGCGAGAACATAGTAAGATGCGGAAAGTGTAACACTGAATTTGACTTGGAACTTAATAAAGAAGGATGCCCTCTTTGCGGCTTTGGGAAAAATAAGGAATCTATTTCTTCAAGTAACCTTCAACTTCCAACATCCAATACTTTGAAAGATACTTATGAAAATGGTTATGACAATATAAACTATTTAGCAATTCCCCCCCAGATAAAATCTTCTAAGGGTAAACCAGTTCTCGATGATGAAACAAAATTTGTAGGATTATGGGGGATGTTCAATGATTATTTTTCTGGGAAAGGACTTTTAAGAATTTGTGCAAATATGATTTATTGGGGAAAGAAAGAAAATGTAACATTGACTAGTCTAATAGAATCTACAAAGCACGTAGTTAAACAAGAAAACCTTTCATCACTCAAGGGCTTTCCGAAAGATATTAAGAACGATTCTTCTGTCAATAGATTAGTATATCACTTTCTTGTAGGATTCTATAAAATGGGTTTATTTGAAGTTGAACTAAAAGAACCAAGCAAGAAAGATAACCTCTGGAATCACGATTGGGACGATATTCTCATAAAACCAACATCAGAGGGATTAGAATTTGCACGACTTAAAAATAAAGTGTTTGATGAGAAGAAGTATGAAGATCAGACACTTACAAAAGAGGAGCGAGATTGGCTTCTGAATCATCTAAGGGCAATTGATAAAATCGGTTTCAAGGAATATACTCTGCTTAACGAGATAGTTTCATTTATGAAGCGAGGCAAAACCGGAAAAGACTTAGAAAAGTGGTTTGCAGGAGAAGAAAGGTTCAAATCTTATATGAGAAGCTGGAGCGCAAAAACAAATAATGCAAAAGAATTTGAAAAGCAAATTTCTAGTTTATCTACAACATTCAGCGCTAGCAAAATCTCATTGCTTAGAGAACTTGGGATAATCAAAAATGAAAGAAATAAATTTGATGTAATAGGAAAACTAAAATGACAGAGGAAATAATTAGATTGGGGCAATTCGAGTTGTTGCTTAAAGCAAGAACCTCCCAAGATGTGAAAGACTTTTTATCCAGATTAAAGATTGCAGATTCTAAAACTAAGCCAACAAATTGTGATTTTAAATGGAAACCAATCGGAGACAGTTTAAGTAATGCAGCCAATATAGAAACTAATACCTCTTCCATTTCATGCTTAATAGAAAGGATAACTAATGCCTTTGATGCAAATATAGATTTGCAGGTATCTCTAAAAAATAAGAAAGGAATTCTTCCCGCGTCTCCACGAAAAGCAGTTGAACATTATTTTAATATTCCTGGGGGGGATCTTGGAAAGTATGGGGTTGAATTATCTGTAGAAGAAAGATCAAAATTAGCTTCTCTCACAAAAGTCGAATTTTATGATTCTGGAGAAGAACAGAACCCAACAATTTCAATAAGAGACTTTGGTACTGGACAGCATCCTTCAGAATTTCAAGATACTTTTCTAAAATTAGGATCAAGTAACAAAATAAGCTCGCCGCATTTACATGGAACATACGGGCATGGTGGGTCTTCAACATATCGTTTCTTAGAGTATAGTACAATTATCTCACGCCAAGATAAATCTCTATTAAATGGGAAACCCGATTTAATAGGGTGGACTATAATTAGAAAGGATAATTCCTTGGAGATTTATTCAGAAAGAGATGGCAAGGTTGTTCAAATTAAAAAACCTCCAGTGTATCAATATCTAACATTAATTTCTGGCGAAGTTCCATATATAACTCCTGATGATGATCTGTTAGAATTTAAAAGCGGTTCATGTGTTACCCACATTGGATATAGCGCAAGGGGATGGCACAATCTTTCTAGAGGTTTAGGTTTTAGGCTTTTCAGAAATTTCTTGTTTGATCCGGTTTTGCCGTTTAGGCTCGAAGATTTGAGAGAGAATTCAGAATCTTTTAACAGAAATATCTTCGGAGCTAGATCAACTTTGTTAGACAGTTCAGATGTTGTTTATTCGAATGAAGCCGAAGAATTTCTTGAGGATGGAGGTATATTAAAGATAAGATACTGGGTTTTATTTGATCAAACTGACCCTGCAAAAAGACCACTTAATAATTATACAGAACGTGAGAATTCAAAAAATACTATTATACTCACCTTAAATGGACAAAGACATGCGGCAATTGATAAGAATGTTATTGCTAAGGATTTACGATTACCTAATTTAAGTCAATGTTTGCTTGTGCAAGTAGAAGTAGATAATTTGTCTAGGGAAATGAAAGCTGGACTTTTCACATCAAATAGAGGCGGACTTTATGAAGATAATGAAGATATTAACTTAATAAAAGAGAAGTTGAAACAAAATCTTCAAGATGACGATGATTTACTTGAATGGGAAAGGAAGTTACTGGCGCAAATCTCTAGAACTCGTGATAATGACAGCACAAAAAAAGTGAAAGAAATGCTAAATAAGTTAATTAAAATAGGTATTATGCCCGGTTTTGGAGGCGACAAGCAATATCTAATCGCGGGCGGAACAGGCAATACTTTAGATTATAAACCGATGGATCCTCCTACAAGTCTAAAATTTATTACTAAACAAGACCCAATTGAAATAACACAATTAGAACCTAAGAAATTTAGTCTAGAAATAAATGGACCCGACAATATTTTTACGAGAAGAAAAAATAGAGCCGAGTTGGCTTACGAAATAAACAAAAAGTTGGGGATATTAGTTATATACAATAAGAAAGAATTAGAAAATGGGAGATTGCAAATTACTCTTGTTCCTACTCATCCTACCGAATTAAATAATCCTTCTAATTTAAAATTTAAATTGACTTGTGATAACTTAAAGATTCCTCTTGAAATTGAACGTAATATCATTGTTATCGAGCCGCCTATATTCAATCCTTGTTATCCTCCTACAGAGTTTAAGTTTCTAAAGAATCCTCCCTTAAAATTATTAATTGGGAGAACAAGCTCAATCTCTGTTGCGATGAATGGACCAGAAGACTTATTTGATAGGCCCAACAATCCTGCAAAATTAGAATTTACGTCCGATTACGAGAAAATAAAGATGATTAGGTTTAGGAAGCCTAGGAAAGGTAGAATGCAAATTTCTGTTATGGTTGAACCAGATGCTGAAAAAAATAAAACATTTAAAATAGGATGTTGTCTCACATTGCATTCTGGCGCTATAATGAAAGATGAATTAATTGGATTCATTGATGAACCTACAGAAAAAAATGAAAAACATGGTGGAAAAACAGAGATATCCCTACCTAATTACGAAATTCAATGGGTCTTTAAAGAAGATTGGGCAAATCACCAATGGGATGAATCTTCTGTTGGCAAGTTCCAAGTTCAAAAAGAAGAAGACGGAAAAGATAAATTATATCTTTTTATAAATGCAGATAATGAGAACATAACTGCTGAGAGAGAAAAAAGGATTGGTAAGGGACAATCTACCGCAGCAGAAAATCTTCTCCAGAAATATGTTGCTTATATGGCTTATCATTTATATCTTTGCTATGAAGTGGAAAATGGAGAGATATCAGAGAATATAGAAGAAGAGAGTATAGAACCTGAGGAAAAGCATGAGATTACCGATACTGAAAAACAAGAAGAATACAAAAGAGTTTCTAAAACCCTTATTCTTTCTTTTCAAGATTTGGCAATTTCTAATTTGATTGAGAACGAAAGTTAGGAATTTTTGTAAGAACTAATATTCTATCAATCTTTGTGGCATTTCCTCTTTTCTTACCCCAGATTCTAGATACTTTTGTTGCATCGTTAATAACATCTGCTTTAATCTGTTCTGCAAGTTTGAAACCCAACGGAGCTGCGCATCTTTCCCAGACTATTTCTGCTAAATTCTTAATCGTATCCCTTTCTTTATCTTTAACATCTCCTATAACCAAAACAGCTTTAGCATTTGGTTTAATTACTCTCCTCATCTCCTTAAGAACTTCTGTCATAAATATACAATATTTATCTAAAGATTGAGAAAAGAAAAGACCCTTATCCACCTCTTTACTATTTTCATTTAAAAGCCAGAGTCTTATCCAATTAAACTGCCCATATCTAATTACTCTTGTATAAGGAGGGGACGTTACTATCAAATCAATAGAAGAATCCTTTATTCTTGTCATCTTTCTAGCATCTTGGGAATACGAGATTCCCCTTTGCATTGGTCTTTGATAACATCTCTCAAGTTTTCTTTTTAACAGATCAAAAGCATTTCTCTTAGGTCTAACCAGCCCATGCTGCGCGATATAATTTCTTACATAGTTTGGAGACATTGAAAATGTATTAGGCATACTGAGTGATAAAAAGCCTTCAGAACCGCCGTGTAATATTCCTAATAAAAGAGCAGTGATAAACACATCAATATTGCTCTTTTTCCAGTCTAACTTATTTTTGAGAAATATTATCTGTTTAAGGGTATAATCACTAAAAATCATCTTAATTTTTCTCTCTTCTCCGGTAATATCAATTTCTTCACATTTTTTATATTCATTTTCTAATTCATCTATGCGAGAGATTATTCTAGATTTTTGGGGGACATTACTTTTTGCTCTTGTTAAGAGAAGAGCTAATGGATTAAGATCGTTACCTATTCCAATTCTATTTAATAAACAAGCTTCCAAAATAGTTGTTCCTCTGCCTGAAAAAGTATCAAGAACTACATCCCCTTTTTTAGAATACTTCTTTATGAAATAATTTGGTAATGACGGGGGAAACATAGCCATATAGCTGCAGATACTATGCAGTTTATTATTCATATTTTTTGGCATTTCTTTCCATTCACAAATTGTTTTCTCTCGCTCAATTTTATCAAGAAAAACGTTATTTGATAACCTTGGATTAAAGGAGGTTAACACTAAGTTAGTAGGCATACCTCCTCCTTGTATTAAGACATTACTCGCTTCCATTTTATTTATTTTTATCTCTTTTTTAGTAGATTTAAAACCGCAATATCTACAAAATGTTTTACAGTAGGGTATTTTAATCGCTTTGACTTAATAACTTTCTTTACTTTAGTTAATAGTTTATTATCTATTTTAACAGAGTTACCCATAGTTACTAATAGTCACCTGCATATTTAAATTTTACTTTCATAAATAATTCTTCTCCTTATCCAAAAGCCCTTTTTCCTTGAGATGCTTCACGAGGGCTTTTCTTATGACTTCCGCGTCTGAATATCTCGGATACTTTGCCTGCTTGTTCTTTACTCGCTTCATAAGGGCCTCGTAAACTGCCTCCGGAACCCTTACTGTTATCGTGCGCTTGTATAATTTCTGTGCCATGGACTAAGTAGATAAAGACTCTAACCTTTAAAATGTTTCGCTTGTAGTCTATTGTTTCACACCGAAACATTTATATATATTTGATATCACTATAAAATTAATACAAAACCATGGTTAAGCCACCTCTGAACCAGAAAAGAGCATGTCAGAGAGGTGATATAGCGGGCTATTTTGCAAATTTTTCTTTTTTAAAAATTCAGGTGATGGGAAGGTTTTATGAAGAATGAAAAGCAAACCAAAATAGGCGATTATATTCAGCCAAAGCAGGGAGACATTTTTGAAACTAGCGGAAAATGCTGTTATACTGAAGCAACAAGAGCGTATACAAAGATTATCTTTAAAAACGATTTGGCAGAAGAGTGCAGGGAATTGAAGAATAAAAAGGGAAAGTTCCTTTATGATATGGAATTTCCAAGAACAGACGAAGCTAAGAAGAAGTGCATCAAACATCTAACAAAAGTCATAGATACAGGCGGAAAGTGGCCCTTCTTGCTGTGGATTAAGGAAGTGAAAGAAGAGCTAAAGAGTCAATGACTTCTTCCCAATTTTATAGCATTTTAAGCAAATATGCATAAAACGGAACGATTCTTATTGAGTCCACTTCTTTCTCAATGTCATAAGAAATGACTAAAGATTGCTTTGGCTTAAACTTCTCAATAAATCTTTTCAGAGGTTTTAAGTTCCCTTCTTTTATCTCCCCAGACTTTACTTCAATCGCAATCAACGGCTCTGTTTTAATGATATCTACTTCATTTTTGTATGCATCTCTCCAGAAAAAGTCAGCATTTAAATGAATTACCAATGCCTGCTCAAAGATTTTTCCAAAATCATCTTTTATTAATAAAGGATTAATTAAGGTTGGATAATACTTTTTCAATCTTCTTTGCGTTTTCCTTGCATTTCTTGAATAATTATAAAGCTTTTTGATTAAGAATGACTCTTCAAGGTATTCCAAATACTCGGATAATAGATGCCTCGTTATGCCTATCTCGCTGGCAAGCTGCTGCAGTTCAATAATCTGCCCCGGATTATTGTATATTATGTCAAATATTGCCTTGACAATAGCCAGATTTTTCACCTCAAAAACTTCACTCATATCATGATAAAGAATTTTGTCTATTACTCCTTCGCGGATGTATTTTTTTATAATTTCTGGCTCTTTGTCTATTAATTCCGGAAATCCATTGCACATTAAGAAGTTATTGAATTCTTTTAATATTTCGCCTTTATGCAATTTAATATTATCAAACTTCTTGCCCTTAAAATTCAGATACTCTTTAAAGTTAAGCGGATTAAGCTTAAATTCGTATATTCTCCCAGCCAAGCTCTCTCTTGATTTTTTTCTAATAAAGAGAGATTCCGAGCCAGATATAAGAAACTTGATTTTTGGGTAAATATCATAAATCCTCTTTAATTGCTCTCCCCAATTTTTAACTTTCTGAATTTCGTCAAAAATGAAGAGATAGTTCTCAGACTTCAAATCTTTATCAAATAGGTTTTTGTAGATATCAATTACTTCGCTTATTCTTGCAGAAGAATAATCGTCAAAAGAAAAGTAAAGGATATTCTGCTTAGGAAATTTGTTATCTAAATATTCTTTGATAAACTTTAACATCATGGTTGTTTTTCCGACCCTTCTTAGCCCTGTAATTGCCACGATTTGCCTTGTTTTCATAAATTTCCTAATTTCTGGGTAGATATCTCTATCTTTGTAATCTGGAATGCTGAAACCATCAGCCCACCAGACATTCGTTTCTTCCATATCTTTAATGACTATTTTTTCTTCCATTTTGTCTATATTGTATGGCTGTAATTTAAGCCATACTTTCTATTATATGATATTTTAATAAGCCATACTTTATAAGCCTTTCTGTGCGTTATTATCATGCTTTTGCCTCACCCATCTTTACTATAACGCTTCTTAAGTGCTCCAGCTTCTCCTCATACTCTTCCTTAAACGCCTCTGTTTCTTCCATTATCCTCTTAACTCTGGCTTGATTTAGCTTCTCCTTGCCTTCAAATTCCTCTAATTTTGCGTTCAGCTCGCTCATTTTGCCATCATACAGCTTCTTCTTCGGTTTGCTTCTGTCTAATGCAAGGAAGTTGATGTATCTGTCAATAATCCTTGATGAGGGCGTATGCCCCAGCCTTGCATTTAATTCGTCTCTTGTCCAGCCCTTCTTTAATAAATCGCATGCCATTGAGCTTCTCAAGTCTTTCCAAGTTACATTTTGCCCGGTTGGTTCTGACCTAACGCCAGATTTTTGAACAGCCCTCTTCAAGAAGAGCACTGCGGCAGTTTGCCCAAATTTGAATAACTTATCAGGGTTATGAATCTCGCCCAGACTCTTGTTTTTCATAAATTTATTAGATATAATCTTTTGAGAGGGCTTCAAATTATTCAAAACAATATCCAAATACCTTACCGTATCCGGATAATTTGTTATCTCGCTTCTTGGAGTTCTGCTTCTTTTTAGATTATCCTTGCTTAGAATAACCAGATATTCTGATTCTTTTGTAGTCTCATTAATCTGCTTTTTGAAATCGTCTTTTTCCAATGCCAATAAAGAATTAATGTTTTCCCCAATATCAAAAGCCAGCCACAGCAAACAGCGCTGTTCTGGGCTTATGGCGCAATCAGCAATCTTTCTAAAATTCTCCTCATTAATGAACTTAACCGAGATATTATCCTTTCTTCCTATAATCTCGTTTTCCTCAATTATCTCCTTAACATACTGATTTTTCTTGATTAACCCAAATAATTTTCCCTGCATCATTTGATAGTAAAGGCTTCTGTCTGCGTATCTCTGCCCCTTCTCTGTTTTAATTACTCCATCTTCCAAATCGTCAATCAATTTTTTAATATCTGCTTTCTTAAGAGTCTGCCAGTCTCTATTCTTGAACCATTTATTCAAATTCTTCAATCTTCCAATATAGTAATTAAGTGTTTTGTAACTGCGTTCATCAACTTCGGGCAGGCTGTTTCTTCTTTTTAAGCGATATTCCTGATGCTCAAGAAATCTTGCCATAACTTTTTTATTTCTTGAATTTATTTTCTTATCTTCTTGAAGTTCTTTTTTTCTTCTTTCGTATGCATCTTTGAAATTCATAGAACTGCTAAATTAGGCAACTATTTAAGTGTTTCTGTAATATAAGCTTTATATTATGCTCGGTGTAAACGAGCCAGTCTACCATTAGCTTACGAGGCCTCAAACCCTTCAATCTACAAGCATATAAAAATCTAACGAAAAACCTTAAATAATGTCTGGGAGCAAATAAATCATGGCAACTTCAGGTTTAACAGCAATAATACAAAAATATGGATGGCACCCTCTGATTTGCCCCGCAACTGATAAACCTGATGCATATGACTTTTTTCCGATTAAAGTTTATTATGCAATGGTTGCTGAATTTAACAGGAGAGGCCGAGAAAGTCCAGGGGAATTTCATTTTGCAGTTCGTGAAAGAAAAGTAAGAGGAGTAAACGAGAAAACATCAATTTCGTATGCTTCTGTGCCATTTTTGAGAAGAAGGCTTAGACAAATGGGAGAAATAGGGTTTATGGATGAACTTATTCCAGATATAGGCTCTGCATGCTGCACTGAAGTTATAAGCCGCAAGCATAAGCCTATAAAATATAATTTTTGTTTTGTTCATGAAGAAAATTTAGGGCAACTAATTGAACAGGCAGCTAAAGGACATATTGAAGTTTATTATACTCACTGCGTACCTGAGATACGAAGAACAGCTAAAACCTCTGCGCCCGAGTCAGAGATTAGCGAAGAAGAAATTGATGATGCCCTTGACTCGAATGGAGTTTTTCCCGTTCGCGGAGACAATGGAAGATTCCGCAAACGCGTGCCGGTTAAAAGGCAAGCACGAATATTAAGCCATGCAAGAAAGATAAAAAGCTGCAGCATGAGCCCCTCTTTATTTGATCTTCCTGGAGAACCGGATTCAAAGCAAGGTTAAAAGATAAATTATTAAACTCTATCAAGACGATTGAATGCGCCCGACGGGAATCGGACCCGTATTTCCTGATTGGCAACCAGACGTTCTACCACTAAACTACGGGCGCTTAAATTTGTTAATAAAATGAGTTATTTAAAGTTTTAGAATACAAACATTTAAATCCTATTTGTAAGAGCAAGAGAAATGTCTTTAGATAAAAAACTCGACGTGCAAGAAGTATTTAATGAAACAAGAGCGCGATTTAGAGAATTATGGGATTTTGAACCGACATTAATAGAATTAATCTATTTAAGAGAACATGTAAAAAAAGCAGTTAGCAGTAAAGAACAAGGAAATTACGAAAGCTCCCCAGATGATGAAGCTATTGCTCGCTTCATATCAGATTTATATGGAATTTCTTGGCACACTGCTTTTGTATTTACTCATGGAAGAGGGCCTTCTTTTGGTCAATATTTAAAAATTCTGCAAGAAAGAGCTCATTTTCCATAAAACTAATTATTCTTTAATCCATCCCTTCATAGGGATTTGAAGGCATCCTTACATTTGTGCCGGAGGTTTTGCTCACAAGAACATCATCAATCCTTAAAATCATCTGCGCGACTTCGCTTGCAGATGAAATTGCCTGTGTTTTAACTTTTAACGGCTCAATTATTCCCGCATTGAAGCAATTCTCAATTTTGTTTGCAAATAGATTAAGCCCGTCATCTCTTCCTCCCTGCTCATGCCTTTTTTTCAGTTCTGCAATAATTTCTATAGGGTCAAGTCCGGCATTTTCAGCAAGCGCATCAGGCACTGCTTCAAGCGAATTCGCAAACTCCTCTACAGCCAGCTGTTCTCTTCCTCCGAGACTTCTTGCAAAAGTTCTAAGGCGTTTTGATAGTTCAATTTCAACCGCGCCTCCCCCCGAAACAACCTTCCCCTCTTTTACTGCAGAAATTACATCACCAAGCCCGTCTTTTATTGCTCTCTCTGTTTCGTCAATTACATGGCTTGAGCCGCCTCTTATGATTATTGTAACCGCTCTCGGATTGCTGCAGCCTCTTACATAAGTCATAGAGTCCTCTCCTCTTTTAATCTGTTCAACAATCTCCGCTCTTCCAAACTGCCCAGCACTAATGTCATTTAAGTTTGAAATTATCTTTCCAGAAGTTGCCCTTGCAAGCTTTTCCATGTCTGATTTTGGAATTCTTCTTACCGCAAAAATTCCCGCTTTCGCCAGATAGTATTGCGCAACATCATCTATTCCTTTCTGGCAGAATATTACATTTACTCCAGAGTTAATTATCTTTTCAGTCATATTCTTGAGATATCTTTCTTCAGATGCAATAAAGCTCTCAAGCTGTTCTGGCGAAGAAATTGAAATTTTCGTTTCTGTCTCAGGACTTTTTAGCTCAAGAGGCACATCTGTAAGCAAAATCTTTGCGTCTGTTATCTTCAAGGGCATATCAGCATTAACTCTCTCCTGCCCAAGAACAATTCCATGAATCAGCTCGCTGTCTCCTATTGAATCTCCCTTTATCTTCTCGATTTTTACATTTTCAATGTCAATTTCTTTTCCATCTGCAATCTGGTCAATTGCGGCGATTATCATTTCGGCGAGTTTTTCCTTGCTTCCTTCTGCGCCCTTGCCTGTCATTGCTGTTATAGCAATTTTCTTTAATATTTCTTTTCCCCCAATCTTGTCAAGTGGAATTGAAATTTCCTTTAGTATCTTCATCGCCTCTTCTGATGCCATCCTATAGCCCTTAACAATAACAGTAGGATGTATTTTCCTGTCAAGAAGCTTTTCTGAATTCTCAAGCAGCTTTCCCGCCAATAGAACAACTGTTGTTGTACCATCTCCAACTTCAGATTCCTGGGTTTTTGCAATCTCAACCATCATTTTTGCTGCAGGATGTTCAATCTCCATTTCTTCAAGAATTGTAACCCCGTCATTCGTAATAATTATGTTTCCAGTCGCATCGACAAGCATCTTGTCCATTCCCTTTGGTCCAAGAGTTGTCTTTACAATATCCGCTACAATTTTCGCAGCGAGAATATTGTTTCTCTGCGCGTCCCTCCCTAATGTTCTTGATACATTCTCGGGCAAAATATAAACGGGTTGTTTCTCGCTCATGAAAATAGATTAACGCGGGCTTTTTTAAAAATATGTGTGGTGTTTTTCAACATCAAAAACCTATGGGTTTTTGTGGCTGAGAAAACCTTTGGTTTTCGAGGCATTCAGGAACTCTTAGTTCCTGATGCTTAAAAGTTGCCCAAAGCAACTTTTAAACTAAGATAAACAATAAAAGACAGCAAAATAACAAAAATAGGCTATCTCTTATTCAAGTTCTTCTTCTAGCCCTTCTTCCTCTTCTTCAGCTTCTTCGTCTTCTTCCTCTGGCATTTTTTGATGTGTAAGGTTTAATTAATTTTGAATAATTTGAACCCTTTTTAAAGCTTTTGTTCTATTTATTATACTTAAAAGTAACGACTTTGATTTTAACCTGTAGCAGCAAGACTTGTGGCAAGCGCCCCTTCTTCTGCTCGAGCCGTAGCTTCATCTGTTTCTCTTATTATTGCTTGATGAATTGGGCTCTCAATATACTCTCTTCCGACAATCTGCCCGCACTCTGGAGCAGCGCATCTATAATCGTCGCCTAGAGCCGCAAATTTGGAATTCGCCCTGCATTTCGGGCAATACGCCCCAACTGTTATTTCGTTTCCCATTTTAAAGATTTTTGATGTTTAAAATTTTAAGAGCAAAATATGGTTTTTAAACCTTTTTACATCAGTAAAAACCTTGCTTTCCCGAGGCTTTTCTAAAGGCTCTTTTAAATCTTGCCTTTAATTATAAAAATTCCTGCGCTTATTTTATTTTTGAGAGGGGCCCAGATGATACAATGTTAAGATATCTTTAGGATCCTCTCCGCACATTCTTATTACTCTATTAACTTTCAATACCCTGCTTTGTTGCTGAGCAATATTATTAAAAAATGGAACGATATCATCGTACATAAACCAAAGAACATGCCCTCTTTGAGCTACCTTGCACGCTTCTCTTATTGCTTCAATCTCCGCCTCAGCAAATCCCTTTTCCAGTCTGCCTAATTCGGCTTTAGATAATTTTATTTCTCCCCTGCGATGAGATAAGTGTTGTCTGATGTCCGCGCCTTCATTTTGGCTAAATAATACCACATGGGCATAAACAACATTAGCTTCTCTGATTAATTTAGAGAGATTTCGGGCATCACCATCAACTCTTTCTACATTAACTCCCATCTCTCTGTGCATATCCCACCAGCCTGCCTTGTATCTGTTATATTCTGCAAAATCTACGATTGAAATCTTTGGAATTCCCAGGGATGTTCTAGCTGCCAACAGCATTTGCGGATCTGCACCAATTTCAACTACGTGCGCAGGATGAATTTCATTGTATAATCTTCTGAGATATGTTTCAGCCGTATCCATCAAAATTCGCTTTATAGAGAATATTTAAGTTTTTTGTAATTATTTTGCTGCTGTCTTAGAGAAAATTAATGCCTGCTTGGCAATCTCGCTCGGGCTTGCAATATAATCTTCATTTTGTTTATTGATTATATATTTTCTTTAGTTCTTCAACAATATCGGGATCAATCTTAAAGCGATCTATTCTACAAACAATATGTTCCCAATTCATTATACTCATTGTATCCGCGCTATGCCCAAATCCAAATACGTGGAGTATCTCATGTATTTCAGTATCAGGATAATCCTTACAGCCAGCACTATACCTATTTTGACCAGTATTATAAAAATTAATTACTGCATTATGAACTCTTTCACCATAATTCCCCATTGTTGCCTCGCCTTGGGTTATATAACCCAACTGACTTGATGGGGCAGTAATATAGCAATAAATTGTTATATCTGCAGAAGAATTAGTCTCCTCAAAGGTTACTATATGATCCGTCTCATTTTCTATAACTTCAAATGCCCAAATTACTCTTTTAGTTTCATAATTTCCACAGGATTCCTTATCGGTAAATCGATAAGTAACAGAAGGGGAGGTTATACCAACATTTGTATAATATAAACTTTCATTTGTTTCATTTCTTGCACCGCTTAAATTGTATGATATTTCTATTAGTTGCTCGCCTACAAAAAAGAATAAAACAATAAAAAAAATGACTGCAAAAATTATAAAGTTTCGCATTTTTTTTCTCATTTTGTTCTTTAAATAAAAAATCCCCCCACCAAGAATCGAACTTGGGATCTTCCGGGTTCTGCTTTTGCCAACCCTTAGACATCGGCTTCTCGCGCTTCATCCTCTTCCCTGAAATTGGGAATGTCCGCGCTAGACTTTGTCTACAGCCAGACGCTCTAACCACTGAGCTATGGAGGGATAAATCATCTAAAAATAGAATATATTTAAAGGTTGTTAAATGATAGACTTATCTCGCGTCTTATTCGCCAATGTGCGTTATCTCGGAGACAAACAAGGCGGTGTTTGAAGACACCATTTCATTCTTGCCGTCAATCTCATACATTGCGGTTGCTTTAGGAAGCTCAAATCTTCCAACGATTTTTAACTTTGAATAAATTATGTACGAGTAAACCCTTTCCTCTCCTTTATTTAATCTGTCTATATTCCAGAATAACTTTCCAGCAGACTCATCAATCCTATCCGGGGCTTTTTCAAACTTCTCGTATATTTTTGTTCCATTGGGTATCCTATCAACTATTCTTACATTTTTGATATCTTTTATTGCCTTTGCGCTTATTCTAACTTTAAGCGCAAACTCTCCCCCCTTTGTTCTTACAAATGAAACTCTTTTTCTTAGCATCAGGTTTGTTCTCGTTGCCATTCTTGCAAATATAACCACTACTATAATAAGCACAATCAAAATGAAAGGAAGGGTATAATTTGTTGTTATAGAAACAACAATAGACTCAGATGGATTTAGTTCCTTTTCCCAGGCATAATTGACAAAAATTGCCCCCCTCTCCGAAGAGGCAGGATCCTCGCTGAAACTCGTAAATAATCTTGAAATAATATCTTTTGTAACCTCTATTCTCCCTCTTACAGGAGTATTTCCTTCATTTGTCTTTTTTATTTCTGTTTTTCTTATTATAATTCCTGATGTCTTTTTTTCCACGGATGTTCCTGAAACCTCAAGATAATTTATTATTTCTTCTGCTTTTGCTTTCAAATCGTTATAATAAAGCTCCGAAGCCAAAATATATCTCCCTACAACAAGCTTTTTTATCTTATCTTTATCCAAGGGGATTATCATTTCTGTCCTGCCGTACGGCTCAAAGGACAACGTTCTTTCGGCGCTGAAAAACGCCGAGCTTAGTTTGATAGTAACGTTGTCAAGAGTGATATTCTGGCTGCTTTTTATACTTACATTTGCCTCATTGTCGCTTGGCCAGATGTTGGCGACGCTTATCTCAAAAGCATCTTTCAAATCAGTAATTCTTATCCTTAATTTGTCTTCGTGTGTCCCAGAAGTTTCTCCTTTCAGGTAAAAAGTAAATATATTGAAGCTCTTCCTGCTCTCAATTATATATTCGCTTGGATACACTTTAATTTCAACATTATTAACCCCTCCGCCTGCTTCGAAAGTTTTTGGCTCAAAGGAGAGTCCTTCAAGCGAATATATCTCAAAAGAATCGCTTTCCCCATCATTTGTTATTGTCAGGTTAAAAACAGCAGGTTCGCCCGTACCGGCAATTATCACGGGAACATTGTCGCTAATATTAACGCTTACGCTTGCACTTGCAAAAGAAGAAATCATGATTAAAGAAGTTATTAATATAAAAGCCAGAAGATAATTCCTCGTTTTCATAAGAAAAATTATCCTCTTTTCTTATATAAATATTTGTATAATCAAGAACTCCTTAGGATTTTGGAAATAACGGTTTGCCTAAACAGCAGTCCTTGTTCCTATCATTTGCCTCTTTCCAGTCAGCTCCAGGAACGCCTTCAAATCTTCCTTGAAGCTCCTTACATCATTCCTTAGATGTTCTTCAGTATCAAAAATTCTTCTCGGAATTATGTACCTATTGTAAAAGTCCTTTAAAAACCTGTAAAATGGGGTTGACTCCCACTTTCCCTGCGGATCTCTTATTGTTATTGCTTTTATTTCCATCAAAATCTTGCCCTTGTCCATCTTTCTCTTCTCCCCTTCTATTTCTGCCTCAACCTCAACCAATTTCTCACCATCAATTTTAATCTGAATTTCGTTCTTGAAATAATCGGAAACATCTTTCGTTGCTTTCCACTCAATTGAAATATTTTTTGCATTCCCGCTTAATTTTTCAGAGTACTTCTCTTCAGCTACTCCGTACTTATTGTCTTTCATCCAGAGAGCGGCATAACTGTAAAAATCTGCAAATGAAAAAATTCCCGTATGATCAAGCCTTTCTTTTATTACTTCTTCCTTTTCCATCTTTTTATATCAATATATAATCTTATCAAAAGTTCTATTTAAAAGTTACTACTCCCGCCTTTAAGAGCCCTGATGCAATCACGCCCCTACAGCCGTCAATTCAACCAGGTTGTTATCATATTCAAGCTCCTTTTCATCCCCGCCGACTTCAACCTCAAAAATTGCTTTTTTCAACCCTGACGGGACCTTCAAATTGTTAATTATCAATGTTTTCTTGACTCCTACGTTAATTCCTCCTAATGAAAATTCCTTTATTGTCGAATTATCGGTGTTTAATAACAAAAGCGTTGCATTTTTCGCGTCATCCAAGCCCCTGTTTGCAACCGATATATTAAAATCCATTAGCCCTTTGTCAATACTCACATTTGATAGATACTCTATCACTAAGTCCGGATGCGGCTCAAGCCTGTAAATTATGTCTATATCATTTATAATATAATCATCAATCGTCTGCTCGCACGTCGTTATCGGATACATTATGCTTCCTGGATTTTTATTGTGGTCAAATCCAAGCGCGTGCAGAATTTCGTGAACTGCCACCTGCGGGCTCTGGCACTTCTCAGTTCTATAAAGAGAGACTTTCCCTTCCAAAATCAAATAATAATTTCCCACAGGTATAACTTTGCTTGGTCCACCCTCTCCCGCAATCAAGTAGCCCTCTTTTGTCTTGCTTTGTTCTATGTTTGTGCACAATATATTTATTTGCGGGGAACTTGAATCAGGATAAAATGTCAACCTCGTCTTGTTTGATAAAATAAAAAGAGCGTTCTCTGCCTCAATTTTCTTTGCAGAGTCGCAGGCATCACTTATCCTATAGCTTATATTTGAATATTTATATCTCATATTTGGGTAAAACTGCGAGTAATTTGAAAGGTTTTCATTTGAAAAATTGTATGAATATTCTTTATACTGCAATTTTTCTCCATGAATATTTATGAAAAAAAAGTAAAGTCCAAATACCAAAACAACAAATAAAGCCATCAGCAATATAGAATCCCAGTTTCCCATAATTATATTTGCCCAATATTGTATTTAAATCTTAACAAAAATAATTATCAACAATTAAAACTAATAATTCTTCTGTCCTCATAAACCAAATCATCACATTAATAAATATTCATTTCCATATTTATTTATGGCATTCAAATTCCTCCCCCATACTGCAGATGTAAAGATACTTGTGGAAGAGAAAACCCTTGAAAAAGCATTTTCAACTTCGGCTTTAGCTCTAAAAGAAGTAATTGCTGAAAAGATAAAGGTAAAAGCCAAGATTAAAAAGGAAATATCTGTCAAAGGCAAGGACAAAGAAGCCCTGCTTTACAGCTTCCTTGAGGAATTTATCTATCAGTTGGATGCAAAGGATTTCTTATTAAGCAAAATAAATAACCTGAAAATAACAGAAACCTCTCATGGATTCCAGTTAACTTCTGAAGTCGTTGGAGATAATTTCTCATCATATAATATCACAAATGAAGTTAAAGCCATTACTTACAACGAGATGTTTGTCAGGGAGGAAAAGGACAAAGTTATTATACAATTTGTATTGGATGTTTAAGTTTTGCATTATCTATTCTTGTAAATAATATCATGATGGTCAAAGTCATCAAAGTTTATTGTATCTGATGATTTGTCATACTGAAAAACAAGGACAAAATGCCCAATATGCGCCCTCTTGGAGTCCTTCATATTATACCTTAAGTTTTTGTAGTGCTCAACATTGTAACAATTTATAATCTCATCAATTTTCTTTAGAAGTTGCTCATAAATAGATTTATCTTTTTTGGACAATTTTTTCATTATATCACGAAGATATTCACTTGTTTTCCAATTATGCATCTGCCCTCTTTTAGCTAGTTGCTTTTCTTAACTCGTCAACAGAATTAAACTTAATATACTTTCCTTTTCTTATTTTCTTGAGCTTTTCTAAATACTCAGGCCTTAATTCCGGCTCAAGAAAACTTTCTTCGTAGGCTTGAGCTATAAACGCAACTGCTTCGCTCTTATTATTTAATCCAAATTTCGCTTTCACGATGTTTAAAACTCTATCTTCTCTGTCCCCAATTTCTATAACGTTTTGTACCATATTAATTTATTATATTTGATTATTAATCGTAATGTTTAGTTATATTTAAACTTTTCTATTTAGTTTATAATTCAGTTCGTGCTGGACGTTTAACTATGCTCTTGTTTTGGAGCCTTTGTGGCAACAAACGCATATCCCTCGCTTTTATTTAAACCATTAGGTATTTTAATAATAGAAGAACGAGGCAACAGAGATAATCTTTTATGCATCTCCTCACTTCCTCCGGAAAATGTATAAAGCACCTGCCCGCCCTGTTCTAATGCTTTAAGAGCTTCCTTATATAACTCAACTGAAAATTCTCCATGTGACATATCTTCAACCCAATCAACATTAAAACAAGAAACCAAACTTAATCCTCCATTAATCGGAAAACGCTCCTTAACTATTCGTCTTCCTTCCAGTTCAAATATAGGTATCCCGCTGGGTGACTCACACGCAAATTTTCCGCAATCAGTGCCAATTACCTCTCCCCCATACAATGCCAGAGCATCAGTTGTAGCGCCGAGGTTGCATCCAATATCAATTACTTTGCCTTCAAGATTTTTTCTGTCTAGCATTCCTCTTTCAATTAAAAACCCAAGCAAGTGATATCTGTCAATTGTGCTATTTAATACAAAAGGTTTCATAGCAAATTCCTGTTCAAATTTCTGGGGTTCAAACAATTTTAGCAATAAACCCTTCATTTTCTCAAATCCCCCATATCTTTCCCAATTTCTTACTGCTTCCTCTGCATAGTCCAAACATCTCTGGGGATATTCCCTGCTAATCATTGCCAGCAAGGCTTCTTTTGATAAATCCGTCTGCATCATGATGAAAGAGGCTTAACAGAAGCTTTTAAAGCTTATTACTTATTCAACTCACAGATTAACTTAATAAACTCTTTTTCTCTGATTATTTCATGGAAGAAATAACAAAAGAATTCGTTGCAACTGTATTCATAGTAAAAGACAGAAAAGTCCTTATGACATGGAACAAGAAAGTAAACAATTGGATTCCCTTAGGTGGGCACGTAGATGCTAATGAATTGCCGTGCGACTGCGCAATAAGGGAGGCAAAAGAAGAGTCAGGATTGGATGTAGAATTAATTAGCGCAAATAACAAATTAAAAACAAATAATTTAATCCAGCCGGTTCAAGTTAAACTTGACCATATCAAAGAAGACCACAAGCATATCAATCTTGCTTATTTTGGCATGGTTAAAGGCGGAGAGTGCCTTAAAATAGACGATGAAGGCAAGGAATTAAGATGGTTTTCAAGAGAAGATTTGGATAAGGAAAATTTAATTCCAAATGTAAAGGAACTTGCTTTTGAAGCGCTTAATCAATTAGGAGATAAAAGCGAGTTCTATACTGAAGCAGAAGCCAAAAAGATACTTGGATTGTAAAATTCTGTTGTCATTTACCAGATAAACATAAGGTATAAATATTAAATCCTCCTTTAATTATCGTGAAATTTGATGAAAATCTTGCTGCTGTTCATGCCTATCTCTGCGCTGATGGATATGTCATCAGAAATCCGCCAACTCAAAAACAAAAATACTATAAAATGGGTCTTAGAAACACAAATTTTACTCTATTAAAAGATTTTCAGGCGCGTTTTAATAGATATTTCGGAGTTGAGCCTCATTTGAGGGTTGGAGAGAGATGTGATTTAGGTTCAAAAGAGATTTATTTGAAATTGACAAAAGAATTTGGCTCTTTTTATTCTTGGGAATGGAGAATGCCCAAGTTAAACAAAAAATTAATGAAAGTTTGGTTAAGGACTTATTTTGATTGTGAAGGATGGGTTTATTGCAAGAGGCATCAGAATAGACACATAGGAGTAGACTGTGTTAATAAAACAGGGATAAATCAAGTTGAGAAATCGCTTAATAGGTTAGGTATCCAAACAATCAGAAGATTTAACAAAAAGAGAAAAATTTACAGATTATTTATTTATGGTAAAGAAAACTTAATAATGTTCAAAAACGAAATTGGATTTTTACATCCTAAAAAGTCAGATAAATTAACAATAACAATAAATGACTTTATGATTTATGATTGGGCTTTTCCAAGTAATAATCAGCAAAGTGAGAGATTTGTTAGAGAGTTACTCACGAAGAAAGCAAAGATAAGAAAACAAGGTTATGTTAGAATATTCTCACGAGAGCGTAAAAATCTAATTATACTCAAACAATTATTAAAGAAGTTCTATAATATAGAAAGCTTATTCTATAAATCCATTAATGGAATAGGAACAATTTATTATGAACTGAGTATAAACAGAAAAGAAGAGGTTCAGAAGTTAATTGATAATAGACTAATTCCAAATATATTTAAGCTCAAAAAATCTTAGAGCAATATGTACAAAGAACAGCTTAAGAAAATTAGTGAATATGAATACGAATTGCCAAAAACAGGCAAGATGTTAGTCCCAGGAAGAATATTTTTTTCTAAAAAACTTCTTGAGAAACTTGAAGAAGATGCTTTAAAACAGGTTGCAAATGTTGCGATGCTTCCAGGAATAGTCAAATACTCCATAGGCATGCCAGACTTACATGTCGGATATGGTTTTAGTATCGGCGGCGTAGCCGCCTTTGACATGGACAAAGGCATAATTTCTCCCGGCGGAGTAGGTTATGACATTAACTGCGGCGTCCGCCTTCTTGCCACAAACATTCCAGTTTCCGAGTTCATGAAAAAGCGAAAAGAAGTTCTTCACGACATTTTTAGGAGCGTGCCTTCAGGAGTTGGAATTGGAGGAAAGAAGTATGGCAAGGAAGATATCCTTCAAGTTTTGCAAAAAGGAGCCGAATGGGCAATTGAGAACGGCTTTGGTGTTAAAGAGGACTTGGAGCATACCGAAGAGAACGGAAAAGCAAGCCCTGCAAATCCAAAAGATGTCTCGCAAAGAGCAATAGCCCGCGGATTGCCCCAGTTAGGCACTCTCGGCGCGGGAAATCATTTCCTCGAAATACAGAAAATAGATAAAATATTTGATGATAAAATAGCAGAGCAATTCGGGCTCAATAAAAACAATGTAACACTTATGATTCACTGCGGCTCTCGTGGCTTAGGACACCAAGTTGCAAGCGATTATATTCAGTTAATGGAAAAAGAGTATGGCTTTGCCAATTTGCCCGATAGAGAATTAATTAATGCGCCGATTAAAAGCGAGCTGGGACAAAAATATCTCAGCGCGATGAACTGCGCCGTTAACTTTGCCTTCTGCAATCGCCAGATGATTATGCATCACGTTCGCGAAGTTCTAAAAAGGCATTTCCCAAGCTCAAAAATTGATTTAGTTTATGATGTCTGCCATAACATTGCAAAAATAGAAGAGCACGAGATAGACGGCAAAAAGACAACCGTTTGCATTCATAGAAAAGGAGCAACTCGCTCATTCGGCCCCGGAAGAAAAGAAATCCCTGCAGATTATCGCAAAATCGGACAGCCCGTTTTGATTCCAGGGAGTATGGGCACCGCCTCCTTTGTCCTAGTTGGCACAAAGAAAGCCGAGGAAATTACATTTGGAAGCACGGCGCACGGCGCAGGGCGTGTTGAAAGCAGAACACAAGCAAAAAGAGAATTAACAATCGCAGGCGTTGAAAAAGAGCTGAAGGAAAAAGATATTTTAGTTGAAACTCTCAGCAAAAAAGCACTCGTTGAAGAAGCTCCAGAAGCTTACAAAGACGTTGATGAAGTCGTGCGCGTCTCGCACGAGTTGGGAATTGGCAATTTGGTAGCAAGGTTAGTGCCGCTGGCGGTTATGAAGGGTTAAATTATTCCCCGACAACCTGTACAACTACTTTTCTCTCTCTTTTCTTTATGTCAAAATCAACCAGGACAATGCTCTGCCACGTTCCAAGAACAAGTCCTTTATCTACTAATGGAACAGTCAAGCACGGCTTCAATAATGCCCCTCTTATATGGCTCTGCCCATTATTCCCGTCAACAACATCCCCGTGATGATATGTCTTTTCCGACGGCGCAAGCTTCTCAAATTCCTCTTTCAAGTCCTTGATTGAGCCGGGCTCAAATTCCATTATAGCAAGCCCCGCAGTAGTATGCGCGACAAAAATGCTAACAACGCCCTCTTTTATGCCCGAGCTTTCGGCAATCTTCTTTACCTCGGAAGTTATGTTAATTATTTCAGTATTTCCTTCCGTTTCAACTTTTATGTAATCTGTTTTTATCATGCTTTAATCCAAAATGAAAGAGGTTTAAATATTTAATCAAAAGATCTATCTACTCCAACAAGAGAATCAACAAGAACTTCCTCAGGAACTTCAAGATAACTTTCCTCAGGAGTGCTGGCGCTCCCATCAACTAAACTTACTACTCTGACAGTTCCATTTTCATCATTCCAAGTTCTTGCATTACTAGGATCAACACTAAATTCTCTCGAGCAAACATTAGGAAAAGAAGATTCAGGTAATTGTTCTGGGGGCGAATCATAAACTTTAGTCTTTGGCGGTCTAGAAGCATAATATGTGCCTAACAAATTTCTTCTTGAATCTCTAGGATCTTCATGATGAAATCCTCTCGATGAACTCATATGCGTCATCAGTGAAATTCGTTTTGAGGCTTTAAAAAGATTTTTATTCTCAAAAAAGCATAACCCATAATGCCAATATACATAATAGAACATCTCGAGCCTCGTCTTTGGAAGTGGTGCATAATTGAATACAAGCACATCTCAGAAATTGTAGGCAAAGGCAATTTATGGTTTACAAATATAAAAAGAGAGAGCAAGGCATCAAAGGAGCTTGAAAAATACGGCCGAGTAATAAAACAATCAGTTTCAGAATTAAATCTTAAAAATTCCTGTGTTCTCGACCCAGAATCAAACCAAACTCTCTCTCCTGAAGAAGCAGCCAATTTTGATTATTTTATCTTTGGCGGGATTTTAGGTGATTATCCTCCTAAAAAGAGAACTTCCATCGAATTAACAAGCAAGTTAAAGAATGCAGAAACGAGAAACATAGGAAAAGAGCAGATGAGCACCGACAACGCAGTTTTCGTCGTAAAGGAGATATCAAACGGAAAAGCCCTGTCAGACTTAAAGTTTCAGGACACTATTGAGATTAAGATTAACGACATTGAATCCACAAGTTTGCCCTATCGCTACGCCCTCGTAAATGGCAAACCACTAATTAGTAAAGAGTTGATCACTTTCCTCAAAAACACCTCAAAACCTCTTAAAATAGAAAGATAAAAAGTTAAAAATAAAAAATAAAATTACTTTAATCCTCGAACAACAATTAATTATGCTGCTTCAGATTCTTCCTTTTCTTCTGCTTCTTCGGGCTCTTCCTTTTCTGCTTCTTCAGCTTTTTCTTCTCTAGGAGCTCTTGGTGGTAAACCCTTTTTCTTAGCAAAGCAATCCCTGCAATAAACAGGTGTGCCTTGTCTTGGTTTGAAAGGGACTTCTGCTTCTTTACCGCATTCACTGCAGGTTATTTTATGCATTTCCCTTGGTCCGCCAAAGCTGCCGCCTCTGAAACCGCCGCCGAAGCCGCCGCCTCCTCTTCGGAAGCCGCCTCCACTGCCATATGTCATTTTGTATATCCTCCTTGCACTTTAATTATATAAGAACTCGTTTTTTGAACTCCTTCTCATACCTAAACTATTTACTTTTGTTTTCATTTATAAACCTTTGCTTCTCAAATCCAAAAAACAAAAAAGCATATTAACGCAACTTTTCTCCCAACAAAATGAAAAAAGGATGGAAGATTTTTCTTAGCATTATCATAGCGCTGATTATAATTGTTCTTGCCCTTGGCATTTATTTTTATTATTTCTTTGTGTTTAAAACGATAAGAATTTGCATTCCTCAAGAATCAGAAAGCACAAATACTTCATGCTCCTCAAGCCAGCAGTGCCTTGACTTAGTTTACAGCGATGTATCATCTGCTCTTTCAAGCATCCCTCCCTTGATTAAAGATAAAGTAATGGAAACATTCAATTACTCAATTTACTGCGAAAGCACCTGCAAAATAAAAAGATTTTACTATGGCAGCTCTGGAGGCGTTCCTCTTAAGATATTCTCTGAACTTACTTCGTGCAAGCCCAGAGAGAAAGAGATAACCCTTGACATAAAGGGAAAAGAAGCCATTCAACTCCTTTCCTATATCAAACAGCAGGGCGCCTTATAATTTTTAATAACCCGAACTTTTATCTCTGGATATAACCGAATAACTATTAAAAACCCGTTCGTTTATAGCAACCTTTTTAATTATTAAATCCCTTATAAAGCCAGATAAAAGAGGGCAAATGACTGTAGAAAAGCTAAGCTTAAGTGCCATTAACGTTCTCGAGAGAAGATATTTGCTTAAAGATAAGTCTGGCAAAGTTATAGAAACACCCGTTCAATTGTTTAAAAGAGTGGCTCGCGCCACCGCGAAAGCGGAAGAAAGGTATAACAAGCCCTCTAAGGAAATTGTTTCTTTGGAAAAAGAGTTCTTTGACTTGATGAATGCCCGCGAATTCCTTCCAAACTCCCCTACTTTAATGAACGCGGGCACGATGCTTGGAAACCTCTCTGCCTGTTATGTTTTGCCAATTGACGACTCAATTGAAAGCATTTTTGAAACGCTCAAAATAACCGCCTTATTGCATCAGCAGGCAGCAGGCACCGGCTTTTCGTTCTCTCACATAAGGCCTCGTGGTGATATAGTTAGAAGCACGGGAGGAATTGCCTCCGGTCCAATAAGTTTTATGGAAATTTACGACAAGATGACAGATGTGATGAAAGCGGGCGGCAAAAGGAGGGGCGCAAACATGGGAATTTTAGATGTCTCTCATCCCGATATCCTCGAATTCATAAATGTAAAAACAAAGAAAGGAATGCTCGAAAACTTCAACATTTCAGTCGCAGTGACAGATGAATTCATGAAAGCAGCCATTAAGGACGAATACTATTCATTAATAAACCCAAAAGACAAAAAAGTAATTAGAACACTTAATGCAAAGGAAGTTTTTGACTTGATTGTCAAAAACTCGTGGAAAGTCGGAGATCCGGGATTAATTTTTATAGATGAAATAAACAGGAGAAATCCAACAAAACATATCGGGAAGATAGAAGCTACGAATCCGTGCATTACTGAGGATAATTGGATAATGACTTCTGCAGGGCCGAGGCAGGTAAAAGATATCATAGGGAAGAAAACTGAAGTTTTGGTTAATGGAAAGAAATGGTCCAATTCCGGAAATGGCTTTTTCAGCACAGGAATAAAGGAAGTATTTAAGCTTGAGACAAAAGAGGGATTTGAAATTTCACTGACTTACAATCATCCTGTCAACACTATAAAAAAAGCAACAAGATATTCAATTAATTCCGAATGGAAAAATGCAGGCGAGCTGAAAGCTGGAGACAAAATTCTTCTTAATAATCATCAAAATATTGAGTGGAGCGGAAAATTTAGCCAGAGAGAAGGATATTTGATGGGATATTTAATCGGAGATGGAACAATCTCAACAGAAAAAGTTATCCTTGACAGCTGGGGAGAAAGTGAAGGGAACAAAAGAGTTAGAGAAGTAATAAAAGATTATGCAATGACTCTTCCACATAGAAAAAATTTTAATGGATGGCAGTGCAGAAAAAAAGAAAAGAAATATAGATTAGTATTATCTTACTTGAGAAAATTAATAAACGAATTAAAAGTCAGCAAAACCAAGGAAATAACATCTGAGATCGAAAAAGCTTCTTCTGACTTTTACATTGGCTTTCTAAAAGGGTTCTTTGATACAGATGGTTCTGTTCAGGGAAGTCAGGAGAAAGGAGTAAGCATTCGGCTTGCGCAAAGTGACATAGAAAGATTGAAGGCTGTGCAGAGAATGCTGTTAAGATTAGGAATATTTTCAAAAATATATAAAAACAGAAGGGAAGCAGGATTTGCGAAATTACCTGATGGAAAAGGTGGAACAAAAGAATATCCCACAAAGCCGCAACACGAACTGATAATTTCTGGTGAGAACATATTAAAGTTCATTGAAAGAGTCGGCTTTGAAAACTCTGACAAATCGAATAAAGCGAAGATGCTGATTGCTAAATACAAGAGAAAACTAAACAAAGAAAGATTTATTGCAACATTTAATGCATTAATTCCCGAAGAATCCAAAGAAGTTTACGACATTCAAGTGCCCGGCATAAATGCTTTTGATGCAAATGGCATTGTTCTGCACAATTGCGGTGAAGTTCCTCTTCATCCCTGGGAAGCGTGCAATCTCGGCTCAATAAATCTCTCGCGAATGTTCAAAAAGAACAACAAAGAATTTGACTGGAAGAAGCTTAAAAAGATAATTCCAATTTGCATCAGATTTCTTGATGATGTTATAGATGTAAGCACCTATCCTGAAAAGCAGATTGAAGATATCGTAAAAGCCAACAGAAGAATCGGGCTTGGAGTAATGGGGCTTGCAGAATGCCTGATTAAGCTCGGAATCCCCTACAATTCTGACAAGGCGCTAAAGTTTGCAGATAGGTTGATGAAATTCATAGAAAAAGAAGCTGTTTCCGCCTCGCAAAATATAGCAAAGGAAAAAGGCAGCTTTCCAAACTTTAAAGGCAGTTTATGGGCTAAAAAATTAAAGTATATGAGAAATGCGGCTGTCACTTCTATCGCGCCAACCGGAACAATTTCAATAATAGCGGACTGCTCATCAGGAATAGAACCTTTGTTTGCAGTAGCGTTCATGAGAAACATACTTGACAAGCATTTTCTTGAGATAGATCCTGTCTTTGAAGAAATTGCAAAAAAGCATAAGTTTCATTCAGACATTCTGATAGATAAGATTACAAGAAGTGGGAGCATTCAGAAATTTTCAGAAATCCCAGAAAAAGTAAGAAAGCTTTTTGTTACAGCGCTTGACATAGAACCTGAGTGGCATGTCAAAATGCAATCTATATTCCAGAAATATGTTGACAGCGCAGTCAGCAAAACGATCAATATGCCAAAAGAAACTTCTGCAGAAAAAGTAAAAGAAGCGCTACTGCTTGCCTGGAAGCTTAAATGCAAGGGAATTACAATTTATAGATATGGAAGCCGCGAGAATCAGGTATTAACGATAAGTCCAAAGGGGGTAATAGTCGCCGATCCGGAATTTTCAGGTGGCTGCGAAGGCACAATCTGCCCTCACTAATCCAGGCAGATTGTAATTAATCATAAATAATCAACAACATAGATAATAATTAATAAATCAACAAAGGACAAATAACAACTATTAAAAACAAATAGCATAGCAAAAAGACATCAGAAAAACCATTAATAATAAATAGAACAGCACAGATAAAAAGCATAAAACTTAATAATTACATAGATAATAAATAATTAATAAGACAAATCAATAATAAACAAGCATAAAATCAAAAACAAACAAAACATGGGACTCATTTATTTATTTACTGGAGAAGGAGCGGGAAAAACAACAAATGCTCTTGGCTTGGCTTTGCGTTCGCTCGGGCATAATCATAATGTTGTGATAATCCAGTTTATGAAGTGGTGGAAGAAAACAGGCGAGTATAAGATAAGAAAAAAATTAGCCTCTCACTACAAAATTTATCAGTTTGGGGCGCCGGGCTGGCTTGAAATTGACCATAAAAAAAGAAGAATGGAAAAATTTGGCAAAACAGAATTTAAAATAAGGAAAACAAAAAAGCTTGATAGGGAATATGCTCTTAAAGGATTGAAAAAAGCAGAAGAAATTATGCTGAAAGAAAAGCCAAACCTTCTTGTTCTTGATGAAATCAATCTTGCTGTCTATTCAAGGCTGCTTAAATCAAAAGAAGTCCTTGATTTCCTCAAAAAAATTCCAAAGAAAACAACAATAGTAATGACGGGAAGATATGCACCTAAAGAGCTAATTAAAAGAGCAGACTTTGTCGACGTTATCAATGTAATAAAGCACCCAAAGCATATTCCCGCCCAGGAAGGCATCCAATACTAGCTTTTGAAAGAGTAACTTCAAACGACTATAATACAAAGTTTTATAAATGCAAGATTTACCAAAATTCTATGGGAACATATTATGGAGTAAGAAAAGTTATAGAACATGGGCAAAGAATTGGTTTTGCTCCAGAAAGACAACCTTCTGTTACTGAAGGATGGGTTTTAGTGGGAATTATGAATAATGGAGTTTGGGCAATTGCGCCAGATTTGACAAGAGAAAGCGAATATCAAGCATTTCACCAATCATATGCACAAGGAACGTGGTCAAGAATGGATTTATATGAAGTTCCAAAAGAGAAAATTAAAGATTGCCCGGATGAAGGAAGAGTGTCTGTTAGAGAATTAGAGCAACTTTTTGAAGTCAAGAATTCCTCTAATTAAAATCAACCAGCAACAATCTATTTTCCAATCATTTATTTTTTTCAATAAGATAAACCTCATCGTTCTTCCTGCATTGCGGAACTTTAATTCCAACAAGCTGCCCCTTCTTTGCCTCTTCAACTCTTTTGTGGTTTATCTCCATGCTTTCTATTTTTGCCCTCTTAATTCCTGTTTTATCTCCAGAAATATAAATCTCATCTCCCAATTTAAGCCTTCGCGCAAAAATCTTTACTGCTGCAACTCCTACTTTAGGCCAATATTTCTCTATTCTTCCTATAACCTGCTTTGTCTCCCCTGCTTCTCCGCTGTCTGAGCACGAGAAATCATCAGCCGTCGGCATTTTTATATAAAAACCAGACGAGAAACCCCTGTTGTAAACCTTTCTTAGCTCTTCAAGCCCCGACTTTATCTCAGCCGCAGAAAGTTTCTTGTCAAGCGCTTTCCTGTAAACTTTCGTAACGAGAGAAACATATTCCGCCCCGCGATTTCTTCCCTCTATTTTGAATGCTCTAATCCCTGCTTTCTTCATTTTATTAATAAAAGGCAGAGTGCATAAATCCTTTGCTGACATTATCCTATTATTCTCTAATCTTAACTCGTTGCCCTCATCATCAATAACTTTGTAAGCTCTCCTGCACGGATGCGCGCACTCTCCTCGATTAGCGCTCTTGCAATGCAAAAATTGTGATGTAAAACATCTTCCCGAAACAGAAACGCACATCGCCCCATGAATAAAAACCTCAACAGGAATTATCTTTGCAATTTTAGAAATCTGCTTTAAATTAAGCTCTCGCGCCAAAACAATTCTCTCTGCCCCTATTTTCTTGTAAAATTCAGCAGCTTCAATGTTCGCAACAGACGCCTGCGTCGAAACATGAAATGGAATTTTATATTTTCTGCATAACTCAATAACAGACAAATCCCAGCATATCACTGCATCAACTTTCCCTTTAATCTTTCTAATGACTTCTTCAATCTTCTTGAGCTCGCTATCATAAATAATTGTGTTTAAAGTTAGATACTTCCTGATTTTCTTACCTTTAACATTGCAAATTTTATTTATCTCATCCAAATCTTTCAGCTCAAAGTTCTTCGCCGACTCTCTCATATTAAACTCTTTAAGCCCGAAATAAACTGCATCCGCTCCCGCTTCCACTGCCGCAACCAAACTCTTAAAGTCGCCCGCAGGCGCCAAAAGCTCAATCTTGTTTGTTTTCATAATTTTAACACATAAATCTCATTTATAAAGAATTCCTCATTCTTTAGAAGTTTTTAATTTTCTGTAAGACACGCGCCAGAAGAATAAGGTAAATTCAATCTAGCTGCTGCATCATTAAACATTCTTTTAACATTTGGAATTCTACTTCTATTATCAAATTTGCAAATAACCGCAACTGTTGTTGGTAATCCTCTATAATTTGTAGTATCCTCAAAATATTCAAATCCTGCGGCTTTTACTGCAGCCTTCAATAATTCTCCTGCTTGGACTAAATCAGTTCTATCACCTCTCGCAAGCCTATCATCAAGCTTATCCTCATCTAACAAAAACATTTGCATCAATCCGCTCTGATTTCTACTTCTTTCTTTTGCCATCTTCTACTTTTCAGATAATAAGTGATTTATAAAAGTATCTATGCAAGAAATAAGAAGCGCCCCAACTGGAAACCCATAAAGAATTCTCATTGCTTGGAAACATTAAGAGATTATTCTGGCTCCAGTTATAAATTCGTGCAAAATAAATAATACGAGAGAAATTGCTATAAACAAAACAATCAGAGAGGCGTAAAGATACCACTTTGTTCTTCTTTCCCAATTAAGCAAGAATACTCCAAGGCAAAGTGCAAGAGAAGCTATAAAAATATCAATTTCAGGAATTCCAGTTAAGTGTGGCATCTTAACTTAATGAATTAACACTCATATTTAAATCTTTCAAAGAGCCAAAATGAATTCCTATAAAAATTGGGCCAGAAGAAGAGAACCGAAGCTCTCAACAAAAACCTCACCTCCGAAGAGAGAGATCATTCTGACCCAATTATACAATACCCTTAGAGTATTTTAATTTTGCTGTCTATTGCGCTTTTTAAGAAGCAGATACACAGGGAGTTTTTTATACTTTGATTTCTTAATCAGGTTATGATTTTGGTTGGACACAGGGGTGCTTCTGCATATGAACCCGAGAATACGCTTAGGGCTTTCAAGAAAGCATTAGAGTTGGGCGCGAATGCAATTGAGATGGATGTGAGAGCTACAGCAGACAAGAAAATAGTTGTAATTCACGATTCTGACGTCGACAGGACAACAAACGGGAGAGGGCTTGTAAAAATTTTTACATTAGAGCAAATAAAGAAGCTTGATGCAGGGAAAGGGGAAAAGATTTTGACTTTGAAGGAGGCATTGGATGCTCTTAAAGGAAAATGCACAATTTTAGTTGAAATTAAAGACGCGGGAATTGAGAAAGAGGTTGTTGATGCTGTTAAAGATGTGAAAGATGTCATAATAACTTCATTTGACAAGGATATAATAAGAAATGTAAAATTCTTGAATCCTAATATGCAGGCAGGACTTATTTTCAGGGAGAAAATTAATAATTTAGACGGATTTTTTAGATTGAACAAGGCAATAAAGTCAAATTGGCTTGTCGGAAAATATGATATTGTCAACAAGGAATTTATTGATGAAGCACATAAGAACAAATTTAACGTTTTAGTCTGGGTAATTGATACAAAAACTTTTATTAAAACATACGAGAGAATGGGCGTTGATGGCATAGCCAGCAACAAGCCCGACTTGTTCAAGGATATTTGAGTAGATTAAAAATAATAATTTGTACGTTATCAAATTAATCTAAATGTTTAAAAGCCATGAAAGACGAAGTTCTGCATGGGAATGCGATTTGATGCAATGGTTGATGTCGTCAGACATCATATTAGGGATAATGAAGGAAGTCCAACTTTTCCTAATCCAAGGGCACGCTTAGATGATTTGCTTAGAAGGGCAGCTTTGTTTGAGTTTCCTCTTGAGCAGAAAGAAATATTTCCAAAAAGCGGAAAGGACAGAGAAGCATATCTTGCTTACGTAGGGGATTTTCTTGATTTATCCGCAGATAATGGGGCTTTTTTCCTTATGCCTTATCGTGTAACTGCTGTTGAAGACCCTGAAACAGCTTTTGTTATGGAGCGTCTAAAAGACGGAACATACAGGTTTGCTGGCTGTCAGGTTAATAATACTGGCGTAGGTGGCATGCCTTTGAATTGCACGACTGTATTTGGAGGCGAGCTTTTGCTTAACAGAGAAGAAGAGAGAAAATGGAATTTTAAATTTTTAAATCAATTTGTTGCTGCCGTAATAAACGGCGAAAGAGTTTCTATGCCTTTTGATTTAACTTCAACAAATAGCGAAAAAACTCCTGCTTCTCTTGATTTAACCTTGGCAAGTGCAGGGGCTTTTCCATCCAACAAACAAATTCTGGGGAGTTGCTTTGTTCATGATACCAGCACTTCAATTGAAGATTTTGTAGAAGAAATAATTTACATAATGGACCCTGCAAATTTTATTATAAGAAAAGAAAGCCCGGAATACAGAAAATCAGTTGAAAGACAGCAGAGAGCCTGCGGCAAAAAAGACAAGTGCCCTATCAGAAAAACTATAATGCGCCCGCATTATATCTGCCTGGGCGAAGAAGATACTGCAGATTTTTTGAATGGGCGCTCAAGAGAACCATATCCTGCGCATCCTGTAAGGGGGCATTTCAGAACATTAATGTCTGAGAGATTTATCCGAATGAAAGGAAAGAGAATTTATGTCCCACAGTATTTTACAGGAAAAGGGGTAGTTGAGGGCGAAAATGGATGGACTTATAGGGTAATGGTAAAACCAACTCCAACAACAATTATACCTTATGAAAAAGCCCAAAAAAGCGCTTCTTAATGTCAAGACGCATTGACATTTATTTTTTGTTTTGCTAAGATCTAAAGATTTTTTACAAAATCTTTATCCCATTTAGCTTTTCAAGCTAAAGGTTTAAAAATCAAAATCTATCTTTATAATTAAGCCTCAATAGTATAACGGCTAGTACACCACCCTGTCGCGGTGGGGGTCCGGGTTCGATTCCCGGTTGGGGCGTTCTTATTTTATCTTCCTGTTTTGGACGTAAAATGCACATGCACTTTCTTTGCAAGTATTCTAAGGTAAATTCTGTCTTTTATTGCAAACCATATTATCATCGATATCAATAACATCCCCCCAATAATCCAAAGAATTATCCTGCTGAATTTTTGTACGAATGTCTTCTTGACAATGAATGAGTCATCAGCCCTGGCTGGCTCCCTTTGCTCTTCATATTTTATCTCTGAAAGCAATGTATACTTGCCTTCGTCAAGCCTGGAAATATCAAATTCCTTGATAAATTCTTTTTGCGTTTCCACAGAGATTATTTCGCTCTCCTCGTAAACAACATCTCCTTTTTCATTTATTATCCGATAATAAGCTGTAATCTCTACCTCCCCCGGCACTCCAAGATTTATCAGGCTTATAGTACTCGTTAATTTCTCGTTTACAAAAACCTCTTTTTTGTTTATCTTTACACTTATATCAAATAAAACTTTCCTTCCATCTGTGGGCTTCTCAAGAGGCAGGCTTATCTGCTCAGGGCTGACAGAAATGCTCCCATTCGTTATGTTGATGTTATAGATAGTTATATTTCTGTGACTGCTTCCTCCACCCTCGTCAGTATAAACCTGAGGAACACTAACTTGCCCTACAGCACTATCGGCAAAGGCTGTTGAAGACAGCATAAGCATAAAAAACAATCCCAAAAGAGCCGCAGAAACAGTTTTCATCTTCTTATTTTTCCCGTCTTTCTTTTCTTTCGGGCTTTTTTTGGCTTTAGTGATTTTCCTGCTTTCCCTCTAACCCTCAACCTCGCAAATTTAAACAGATAAATCCCTCCCAAAACAATAATAACTCCAATCAAGCTCATACTAATAAGGAGCATTTTATTCTGGAAAAGAGGCGCGCTCTCATCTGTTATCTCGACCTTTATTCTTACTGCAACTCCTGTTGAGATAATGCTGCCGCTTCCACTGCGCGCTTCGCCACTTGGTTTCAAAAGTGCAGTTATCACTCCGTCAAGGTTTGCAGGTTTTGCTGAACGGGAAGCATAAGCTCTAACAGTAATCTCTGCAGGCTTTCCAGAAACAGCGGTTTTGTCTTTGGTTTCTACGCTTATTGTGGTGTTTATAGAATTGCTTATAACTAATGAGAATTCCAGAGGAGTTTCACTGTTTGTGCTCACCTGAAAAGTTTTCTCCTCATAACCTCCGCGAGGGATGCTAAAAGATAGTGTAGCTGGAGAAGCGCCTATGGCATAAGCAGATACTTGGCACGCAAAGCCAGCTAAGAAAATTGCCAAAATCCCAACTACAAATATTATCTTTTTGTTCATTTTTCTCCATTCTTAATCAGCTAAAAATAAAAAATAAAAAATAAAAAATTTATTCTCTTAAGCGTCTGCTATAGCAGTAACTGTCAGGGTGTTGGTGCATGTTCCGCTCACTCCGCTAGTTGGTATCTTTATTCCCAAATACTCGTTTTCGTCAGAGTTTGCTCCGTTTGCCGTTGCTACTCCTCTTACTCCGAGGTCAAACGCAGTTTGTGTTGTTGGATCGGCTGTCAAAGCAGTTGTTAGTTCGTCATAGCTTACGTCTGTTAAGCCATAATTCGTGTTTCCTACATCAATAGTTCCAACCGTACATGTATAGTTATTACCAGAATATTGTGCATCAATCTGCACGTTACCCTGGCTTCTAACAGTCATGTCAGCTCCAGTGCTACTGTTGGCTCCTAGTTCCAATGAACCAAAGTCAATTGTCGCTTCTACAACATCCAAGCCTGCAAGGTCGTTCACTGTGTTGTCATCTGTGCCAGAAACTTGGGCGCTGCTATCATCTACAGCAGTTAAGTTCGCTGTCCAGGTGCCTCCAAGTGCCATGAAATTCATTGTGAAACTGCATGTTGCAAGTATGTCATTACCCGATGGAGTGCCAAGCACGCAAGAAGAGTTAGTTATGTGGATGTTTTCGTCATCTGCACCGCCACTTGTTGATGTGCTGTGATACAAAGTTCCGCTTGCCGAGGATACACTTGCTCCGCCGTTAACGTCAGTTACTGTCGCACTTGCTGTTACTACTACAGTCCCGCCCGCAGACAAAGTTATCGCCTCATCCGCTGCTGCTTGATTCAATAATGTTACAGTTCCCATCGTTGGCGCCGTGTTTTGAATAGTCACATTTCCGCTTGCTGTATCTGCGCGAACATTAAAGGAAAAACACACTAAACTCAATGTAAGGACTAAAAACGCCCCAAACACTATTTTAGATAGTTTTCTCATTCATTCTCACCTCCTTTTACATAAAAAACCTGTTATCTTAATAAGTTCGCCGTTGAAATTCACCACTTTTGCCGTCGACAAGGTTTCATTTTGAAACATTAAATATTTAACCTAATGTTACTACTTGGTTTAGATACTAAACCCCCCCCCCGAGAGTTTTGATAATCTCCATTGGGGTAGTTTTTTATAACTACCAATATGAAATTAAACAAAAACGAGAGAAAAACTCTCAAGTTGCTCCTAACTAACGCAAAGATATCAGACAGCAATATTGCTGATCAACTTAGGATTTCAAGCCAGGCAGTTGGCAAGATAAGGCGAAAACTCGAAAGTAATCTGATTAAGTCCTATTCTCTTAACGTAGATTATGCAAAGCTGGGGATACAAACATTTGCCATCTCTCTCGCAAAAATAACTCCAGAGGGTTTGGAAGAAGGCGAGCTTGAGATTGAGCAGAAACTCCTAAAATGCCCACATATAATCAATGTCTATCGTCTGCCGAGCGGCAGTTCAACACATATTATCATGTATGGTTTCAAGGATATTGATGAGATGGAGAGGTTCTTCCATTCCACCCATAAGAAGAACGAGCTCCATAGGTTCATAGAAAACCAGCAATTGTTCAATTTCTCCCACAACAGCCTGATAAAAAACGATCCTGTCCCGCTTTTGCACAAAGCCATAGACGCGCTAAACAAAGAAGAGCCTCAAAACAATTTAGGTTTTCGGGAAATAGAAAATTTCAAGAAAAGGAACTGGGAATAGGAAAATGAAAAGCAACATCAAAGATGATGGAAAGAAAGCAGAGCAGAAATTGAGAGAATCTAAAGGCAAATTCAAGACATCTGAAGATAAGTTGAAGACATTAATTGAAAATATACCTCAAAAAATATTTCTCAAGGATAAAAATTTAGTTTATATCTCCTGTAACAAACATTATGCTGATGATTTGAAAATCAAACCTGATAAGATAAAAGGTAAAACAGATTATGAATTCTATCCTAAAAAATTGGCTGAAAAATACAGGAAAGATGATAAAAAAATTATGGAAGCTGGAAAAATAGTTGATATAGAAGAAGATTATATTAAAGATGGGCAGAAGCTGTTTGTACACACTGTTAAAACCCCTGTCAAAGATAGAAAAGGGAATGTTATTGGCATATTGGGCATTTTCTGGGATATAACCCAACAGAAGAAAGTTGTGGATGCCTTGAAAGAGAGCGAGGCTCGTTACCGTTCTTTTATTGAAGTGACTGGACAGCTTGGATGGACCACAAATCCTAAGGGATTAGTTACAGAAGATATACCCTCATGGAGAGCATTTACCGGGCAGAGCTATGGGGGGGTTAAGGGATACGGGTGGATAAAGGCAATTCATCCAGATGATATTAAGCGCACCAAGCAGATATGGGAAAATGCAGTCAAAACAAAAGGAACTTATGAAGTTGAATACAGGGTGCGCAGGCATGACGGAGTTTATCGCTGGTTCTTAGCCAGGGGAATTCCAAGGTTTAGGAAACGCAAGAACATTCAGGAATGGGTTGGAACATGCATTGACATTACAGAAAAAAAGAAAGCAGAAGATTCATTGAAAGAGAGCGAGCTAAAATACAGAACACTGGTTGAAGGCGCGCAGGACCAGATATTTATGATTGATAAAAATATGAAAATTATTTCCATGAATTCCAAAGCTGCCTCTTTGTCTGGGAAAACTCCTGCAGAGATGGTTGGAGTGTCAATATATAAAATATTTCCAAGGGAATCAGCAGTTCGATTCGCAAAAAATAACGAAGAGGTATTCAGAACAGGCAAGAACAAATTCGTTGAAGAAAAGATGATTATTGGAAATCGAGAATTTTACAACAGCACTAATCTAACTCCTGTTAAGGATTCTGATGGGAATATAACAGCAGTAATTGGGATAGTGAGAGATATCACAGAGCGAAAGGAAGCGGAAAAAGCATTAAAAGAAAGCGAGGAAAAATTCAGGAATTTCTTTGAAAACAGCAATGACGCAATTTTCGTTGCCGATGCAAGAACGAGAAAATTAGTTGATTGCAACAAGAAGGCAGAAAAGCTCATGGAATACCCCAAAACAAGAATCCTCTCCATGGATGCAGACAATCTTCATCCTAAAGACAAGATTAAGGAGACAATGGAAGGATTTAAGAAACAGATGGAAAGAAAGATAGATATAGTTGAAACAGAAGTTCTGACAAAAAGCGGGAAACGAATTCCTGTCTCAATAAATGCCTCGGCTATAAAATTTAATGGGAGGAATTATCTAATAGGGATTTTCAGAGACATAACCGAGCGAAAGAAATCTGAGGAAATTCTAAAAAAGACAAATGAGGAACTTAAGCAACTTGACCAGATAAAATCAGATTTTCTTAATATTGTCTCGCATGAGATGAAAACGCCGCTCACTGCAATAAATGCCCATCTTGGTGTTCTGGATGACTTGAAAACAAATTTGAGTGAACAGGAACTTTTAAGTTTGGATGCCATAAAGCGCAATAATTATCTTCTAAAGAGCCTGATAGATAATATCTTAGAGCTTACAAGAATAGAATCTGGAAAGTTTGAATTGAATACATCAAAGATAAACCTTGAAGGGATAATAAAGGAAGTAAAAAGCAATCTCGAGATTCTATCGGAAAAGAAAGGCTTGCAGCTTATCCTTGATATTGGCAAACTTCCTGAAATACTCGCAGATGAGATGCGTGTCCGAGAAATCTTGAATAATCTTATCAGCAACTCCATCAAATTTACAGATAAGGGATGGATAAAAGTGAAAGCAGAGAAAAAAAATAGCCATATTGTAATAAATGTTATAGATACCGGCATAGGTATCCCTCAAGATAAAATTGGAAATCTCTTCAAGAAATTCTATCAAGTCGATCCGTCCATAGGCAGGAGATACGGCGGCACAGGACTCGGGCTTGCAATTACAAAACAACTGATTGAATTACAGGGAGGCAAGATAATGGTCAAAAGCACATATGGTAAAGGCTCCACGTTCTCAGTCATTCTGCCGATAAACAACAATTTGAAAGGGGGTGCAAAATGAAAAGTATACTTTATGTAGAAGACAACGAGGACACTGCAGATGCGGTAAAGATAATCCTCCAAAATCAAGGCTATCGGGTAGAAATAGGAGCATGCGGCAAAGATGCTCTGATTAAAGCAAAGGAGAATTTCGATTTGATTCTCCTTGACATAATGCTGCCAGACATGTCAGGCTGGGACATATTTGAAAAACTGAAGAAAAAAGACCATGTAAAATTCGCTTTTCTTAGTGCTATTCCAGTATCAAATGAGAGAATGCGGGAGCTGAAAAAAGCAGGTGTCTCGGATTATATCACAAAACCATTCGAGAAAGAGGATTTAATCAAAAGAGTCAAACAAATGATAGGGTCCTAACATCAATCATATGTTTAGAAATAGCACAGCACATAGATAATGGCATCAACACTAATAATAATATCTGTAGAGAATTTGCAGAAAGAGGTAAATGATGTAGTAAAAACTCTTTCCGCAAACCCTGGCATTTATGTATCCCTCAACAAAACTCACGAAAGCATTGAAAATATCCTGAAGAAAGAGAAAATAAGCACTAATAAACTATTCTTTATTGACTGCGTTACTTCTGAACAAAAAAGAAACGACGTTTTGCACATTTCTCCAAGGGAACTTGACAAGCTAAGCTCTGCAATAAGCACCTTCATTAAGGATATTCCTGGAAAGAAGTTTCTTGTTATAGATGCACTTTCAACACTCCTTATCTACAATGATGAAAACAAGGTTGCTCAATTCGTCAAGGAGATTACTGAATTTGCCTCAGGGAAGGAGGTTGAAGTAATTGCCTTAAGCCCAAAAACCAAAGGTGAGGAACTCCTAAATAAGATATTCAACTTTTTTGACAAAGTAAAGAAAAAATAACATGAAAACAAGAGGCAACCTATTCATCTTAACCATATTAGTTTTTACCCTCTTATCATCAGTCGCATCAGCAGAATTGCTCAATCTTAAAACCGAATCCAAGAATTATTCAAAGGAACAGGTAGAAAACAATTCTTTTTTTGATATATTCATAACTATCCCTCAGAATTATGAGAAAGTGGAGCTAGGAGCAGAGCTCCTGGCTAATGTAAAACTTATCAATCTTGGAAGCAGCGGGCGCGTGGATGTTCTGATGGTATATGAAATCAAAGACGTCGATGACAAACCAATTATAACAAAAAAAGAGACTGTTGCGGTAGAAACACAGGCAAATTTTGTCAGAACCTTCGATATTCCACAAGATGCAGAAACTGGAGCGTACAAAATTTACGCAAAAATAATTTATGCGGATGGCAAAGAAGCTGCAGCTGAAGCGTCCTTTGAGATAGTAAAACCATCAAGCCAGAAAACAAAAGATTACCTTATCTACGGCTCACTTGCGGTTATTATTCTGGCAATTCTTATTTACCTTTCAATTAAGTCAAAGGTGATAATTGACAGAATCAAGATGAAACTTCAAATCCGCAGCATTGTTAAGAAAAAATTAGGCTAAATTCGTAATGGTTTTAAGGTTCTTGCTTTATCTTTGTCATACTTTTTCTGGCCGAATTTCATGCGGTAAATAAAAAACATGAAGGTTGCCAATATCAATCCGAGAACTATGAGTGGTTTCAATTTTTTGAATGTTGAGCTAGGCAATATCCTGAAGTTCTTTTCAGAAAACGCAGTTTGGTTTTTTCCATAAAATATTTCAGAAGTTATTGTATAATTCCCCTGTGGAAGTTTCAGAAAATCAAATTCTTTTATCAGCGAATCAGTAGTATAGACTACCTTGTCGTCAACGCCGCGATAATGTTCTTTGCCGGAATCATCCAAAATAGCATATTCTATATTGATATGTGACGGCCCTTCGCCGAAGTTATAAAAGTTTATATAAACTATGAGCTCTGAGGCATCATATATCTCCTCCTCAGGCAGTTCAACTTCTATGTCAAAAAGCTCCTTGTAGTCCGCCTGGATGGAAATATCTCTATCATAAGTTTTTATGTGCATTCTTGCAGTCTCTCCTTCAACAGAATCCAATCTTAACTCCAATATTTTTTTCTCATTAGTATATTTGTCTGTAATCTCAAATATTTTTGATTCATTTTGTTTCAAAATTATTGTTTGATTGCCCAATGTTACTAATCTTATTTCTTCATTGGAAATCTCATTTACATAAATGTAATAATTCTCGGCTCGGATTATCATTTTTATCAAGTCATTCTTTTTTAACTCAAGAGTTTTGCCCAAGTCTATGCTGCTCTGGCTTATCTCCCAGATTCTTTCGCTCTGCTCAAAGATTGATTGATTAGGCTCCCCCAAATATGTTGTTACAACTCTTGATGTCGGGCTGTTCCCTTGAACTGCTCCGGTGATGCCTGCGCTGGAAAAATAAATACTGATGGCAAAAACAACTGCAATAGCTACGCAAAACAAACCGAATATTCCTTTCATCAACAGAAAATCTATTTTTAGAGATATAAGCATGACGTTGAAATTATCAATCTAAAGCCAACAATCTGTTTCTTTATCCAACAAAATCACGCCATACTCCCCATATTCTCAGTGTGAGCGTTTTCTAAATTTTCTCTTCTTTTTTGGCTTCAGCAACCGCCCCTGTCCCATTGCCTTCCGCGGCAGCAACAGGCATTTCAGGAAGATTATCCTCTGCAGGCAGTTTCACGACGTCAGCAACCTTGTCGCCTTCTTTCAGGCGGACAATATGAACTCCCTGCGTTGCTCTCCCCATTACCCTCAACTGCTTCATGCTAACCCTTATTATCATTCCTTTTATAGTTGTCACAATCACAGAATCTTTATCGCTGACAGAAAGCGAGCCGACTATAACTCCTGTCTTGTCAGTTACTTTAAGGTTTATAACTCCCTTCGCCCCTCTCGCTGTTCTTCTGTATTCATCAAGAGAAGAGCGCTTCCCAAAGCCTTTTGATGTTGCCGTAAGAATTGTTGTCTTTCCGTCTTTAGGCAAGCTTTCAAGCGAGACAACCTCATCCCCGCTTCTTAATTCAACACCCTTAACTCCATAGCTAGCGCGCCCCATCGAGCGGACTTCATCAGAATTAAATCTTACCGCCTGCCCTTTCTTGGATATAAGCAAAACCTCCTGCTGGTCAGATATCATAACAACATTAATTATTATATCGGAGCCGTCAGCAGGCAAATTCATTATTCTCACACCTGTGCTTCTAGGTTTAGCAACAAGTTTCAGAGGCAGTTTCTTTACTATCCCCAGTTTCGTCGCAAACATCAAGTATCCTAATTCAAAATTCTTTATTGCCATTACATTTGCAAGTGCCTCATCTCTAAGATTAAGCACATTTACAATTGCCTTGCCTTTTCCCTGCCTTTCTGCTGCTGGCACATCATTTGCCTTCAGCCAGTAGACGCGCCCTCTTGAAGTAAAAAACAAAAGATAGTCATGCGTTGAGCACACAATAAGCTTCTTGACAAAATCCTCTTCTTTAAGCTCTCCTCCCGAAACTCCTGAACCTCCTCTCTTCTGCTCATGATAAACCTTCAAATCGACTCTTTTGATATAACCCGAGTTTGTTATCATAACAACAACATCTTTCTTTTCTATCAAGTCAGCCTCGGAGATTTCTTCAACCTGCTTAAGTATCTTTGTCCTTCTTTCATCGCCGTATTTTGTCTTTAACTCGGAAACTTCTTTCTTGATTATCTTGAAAATTTCTTTTTCATCGCCGAGAATTTTCTTAAGCTCTGCAATTTCTTCTTTCAGCTTTTTATCTTCATCTTTAAGCTTGTCTGCCTCAAGATGCGTCAGCTGCTGCAATCTTATCTCAAGAACAGCTTTCGCCTGCCTTGTTGTAAGCTTAAACCTCTTCATCAGCCCTTCGTGAGCTTCAGTTGCATTTGCCGACTTCTTGATTAAAGCAACAACTTCATCAATGCTCTTTAATGCAATCAAGAGCCCAAGAACAATTTCCATTCTCTCTTCGGCTTTCTTCAGCTCAAACGTGCTTCTTTTTCGCACAATCAACTGCCTGTACTTTACATACTCGCTTATTATTTCTTTAAGATTGAGAACTCTCGGCTGATTTCCAACAAGAGCAAGCATATTTGCATCAAAACTGCTCTGCACATTTGTCATCTTATATAATTTATTAAGCGTGTATTTCGGCTCAGCGCCTTTTCTGAGCTCAATTACAATTCTTATCTTGCCCTTCGCGGACTCATCCCTCAAATCAGAAATATCAGGAAGTTTCTTCTCGCTGGCGAGCTTCGCAATTGTCTTAACAAGCTCTGCCTTGTTAACCATATAAGGAATTTCTGTGATAACAATTACGCTTTTGCCTTTGTGCTCTTCAACTGTATGCTTTGAGCGGATTACTATCTTGCCTTTTCCCGCAAGATACATGTCTTTTATCCCGCTTCCTGTGATGTATCCCCCCGTCGGAAAATCGGGCCCTTTTACAACCTCCGCGAGTTTTGCAATTTCTATCTTAGGATTATTTATATATTCAATTACTGCATCGCAAACCTCTGTTAAATTATGAGGAGGAATGTTTGTTGCCATTCCAACTGCAATTCCTGTTGAGCCGTTCAGCAATAAGTTCGGAAGTTTTGCAGGCAGTGTTCCCGGCTCTTTTGTAGAATTGTCAAAATTAGGCGACATCTTCACAGTTTCTTTGTCTATATCCTGCAGAAGTTCAGCAGATATTTTGCTTAATTTTGCTTCTGTATATCTGTAAGCAGCCGCAGAATCCCCATCAACCGAATTATGAACAAGAATTCCAGATGCCAAGGCAAAATTATGCGTTTTACCTATTGTCAAATCATAAACATCAGCAAACTCTTTCAAAAATTCAGTTTTAACAACCTTATGATTTTTATTTATTTCACAAAGCAACAAATTAGAATCATCTTTGTAGTATTTGTTGATGCCTAAATCCCAAGTTGTAAAGCTCTTTCTTCCAAAAACCCCAATTCTGGCGTTTTCATAGTTTTCTTTATTCAGAGGAAGATTATTTTCTTTCAAATAATTGCATATATTAATAAATTTTCTTTTTCCCGTTAAATTTGTTTCTCTTTTTTTATTGGATGCAACAATTTTTTCGTGGAATAAATTTTTATAATGCGGAACTTGCCACAATTTCTTCATGGTAATAGAAGCAGTTCTCCTTATTTCTTCTATGACTTCCGGATGTTCTTTCAAATATCTTTTATTGCTCTCACTGAGAATTATTTTCATATTACTGCGATATTCTTCATTCTTCCAGTTCTTTAAATTTTTTTCAGACATTCTTTGCGAATATGCATTCACATTTTTTTCATTGCTCCAGAACTTCTTTCTTCCCTCTGCTAATTTATTTCTATACCCTGCATCAGTTTTGTGTTTCTCAGAAGTAAATTTATAATGTGTTTGCCAGTGTTCCTTCCAATTCATCCTTCTTATATTGCTTGGATTATTGTTTAGTTTATTAAAATCAACATGGTGCCTAATTCTCCCGGCAGATTTTGCGTATATGCCATTCTCCAAATTCCATCCGTCAGAAAGAATATGCACAAAATCCCAGTTACCCTGTTTTGGCTGAAATATCATAGAATAGCCGACAGCATTAGCGTCATCATTCTTATCTGAAACCCTAAAGTAAACTGGCATCAAAGAATCTCCAGATTTAAGATACTGCGCCTCTTTGTAACTTCCGTCTTTCAGCATAAATTTATGGTTTAATGTGCACTTTATTTTTTCTTCATTATCAAGAACAATCTCCATAATCTCTACATTTTTTCTTGTAAGCCGCGGATTTTTTATTTCAGCAGATTTAATCAAATTATTCTCATCCATAGTAAATGTAAAGTTCCTTTTTCCATTGTTATGTTCTATTATTAAATCTGCAAAAGACAAATCTCTTCCATCAGTTAACTTAACTTTTGTATCTGCGGTAAAACAACCGAAATTTCCCTGCCCGTGAATAAGGGGGTATCTTAAAGAAAAGTCCTGCGCCATTCTTACAAGAGAATCGTAAACTGCAATGTCCCCGTGAGGGTGATATTTTCCAAGAACTTCTCCGACAATTGCGGCGCACTTCTTCGTTGGCTTGTCTGCTGTTAATCCGGTTGAATGCATTGCATAAAGAATTCTTCTATGAACCGGTTTAAGTCCGTCTTCAACAGAAGGCAAAGCTCTCTGAACAATGACAGACATTGCATAGTCAATATACGCCTTCTCCATCTCCTCCGTAATCTCAACGCCCTCAACGCCCTTCTCTTTTCCCACCTGCGCTTTCTCCCTTCTCCCCGCCTCTTTCTCTTCAGCTTCCTTGTCTGCCTTGCCCTCATCAACTATTTTAGGTGTCATTTTTTCTTTTTCTTTCCTCCTTTTATTTTTTTTACTTTCTTTCTATTATTTCTTATTTGTTTTACAGGTTCCTCTCTCTCTTGTTCCTCTTTCCCATGTTCCTCTTCATCTTC